>Ga0315543_1001264_pt1 | contig 27836 bp, 42 predicted proteins | sample SalMarSW160210MG_2_FD_203098 | JGI IMG/M metagenome (GOLD analysis project Ga0315543, IMG submission 203098) | Salt marsh sediment microbial communities from the Plum Island Ecosystem LTER, Massachusetts, United States - Salt Marsh Sediment SW1601-210 ... | reverse complement strand
AGAGCGGTTAATAAGGTTCCAGAGCGGGTGTCACGAGCCCGGGTGTGCCATAGACATCTTTGAGATCAAGAATGCCACGCCACGTTTTATCCAGATTGATTTCTATGCGACTCCAGCCACACTTTGGGACAGGCTAAGGTGGTGCTGGCGAATGTTGACTAAGGGAGTTGGCTTTGAGCACGAGTTTATTCTCCGGCCGGAGGATATTAACGATTTGGCCCGGGCAATAACCGGAGAAGGAACAGGAGAAAGAGGTGGAGAACCCTTTTGCTAGGGTAATGCAGCGTGGCTTGGAGGCTATGGTTGAGGCCATGCAGGAGGAGCTGGGGCGGATGTCGCAGCAGCTTATTGGGGGGATTTTGACGCCGGAAACGCTGGTGTCGTTGATGGAGGTGATGCAGCAGTCCCTGGGGGCAATGGGCTTTGATACAGATAGGTTTGCTGGCATGGTGGGCCAGCAGCCGGGCTGTGACGCCTACAGGATACTCGGGCTTGAGAGGTCAGCCAGCGACGACGAGGTGAAGAAGCGTTACAAACAGCTTGTACACATACTTCACCCGGATAAGAGCCAGACGCCAGGTACCGCCTTTTTCTTCCAGATGGTGCTGGCAGCCTACGAGACAATAAAGAAAGAAAGGGGATGGCAGTGAGGATGAGAAGACTAACTGGATGGCACAAGCAGGCTTTGTCCCGGTCAATTCCTCATATCCCTTTAACCCCTGAATTGAAGCTTCACTGCGCTATTTTCGGGGAGCGGGTCAGGTATGAAGGGGATCTCTTGGCCGATGTCTATTGTGAGTTGTATCCGCCCGACGGCGGGTGGGATGAGTACAAGGCGAGCTGCGCTCAATGGGTGACCTCACTTCTAGAGAACGCAGTAAGCGAGGCGTCAGAGGCGCTTCACCCGCTTATTGAGGAGACCATCAGCACGCTTAACGAGAGGGAGCAACAGGTGCTCGGGCTGCGGTTTGGCTTCACTGAGACTGACGGGCGGAGCCGGACTCTTGAGGCCGTTGGGAAAGAACTGGGCAAGTCCAGGGAAAGAGCGCGACAGATAGAGGCCAAGGCGCTGCGCAAGCTGAGACACCCATCGAGGTCCAGAGGGTTGGCGTTCCACAGCTTGCAGGTTCACATGGCAAAGAAAGTGTTTCAGCGATGCAACGAGCACCCGGACCCACCAGCGCTTCTTGAGTTGTGGGGATATGACAGGGCAGTTTACCGAGAGATAGAGCACCGGGACAGGCAAATTGCCGACTTGCAGGAGAAGGTTGCCTACCTGGAGGGGCTGGTTAAACGGGTGTTCACCGAACCAATAACCACGGTAGGGCTGACACGCTCGGCCGTTGCGACCCTGGTGGCTGCCAGGCGGTGGGAGTCCGATATGCCTACGGTCGGCGAGGTTGCTGCGCTTACTGATTCCGAGCTGTCCACTATGAGAGGCGTTGGTCGCCAGGTGAGAGCGAGGCTGCAACTGGTAGGCCGGTGCCGGCCGCGGTCTAATGTTCTACTGGGAGTGCCACGGTAAGGAGGTGATTCAATGGAGATATCTAATGCACTTGCTACAGTTGCCAGGGTTGAGATGCTAGGCTTCGCCACCGGGCAACCTATCCTGAATGACAAATATATGGGTGCCGCCAGGTTGATTGTGGCTAAACTGGGGGCGACAAAATGTGTCGAGGAGATTGAGAAGGCGGTTGAAGCCTATATGAACTCTCATCCTGAGCAGTGGCACGTTGAACACGTGCCGCCGATAATAACCAAAGAGGAATTTATTGAGGTAAATGGCTTGCTCATGGCTGAGGAGGGTGTTGAAAGCTGGCTCTCGAGCTATATGGAGAATATTTTCGGCCGTCCTGCTGAGAATTGGTGGCCCTTCGTAGAAGCTTTTGATAATCTCAGGTCGGCGATTAGAGGTGAAAACATCGACGAACTGGCTACCGCCGTTAATCGCTTGAGCAATGGGCGGGTGAAGGAGTTAGCCAGGGTTCTGGGGATGAGACTCATAGAAAACACACTCTATGTCGCTGCTTACAAAGGCGGGCTAGGGCTGACGCTAGTCAGGTGGGGTGAAGGGATAGATGGGGTTATCGCACAGGCGGAGGCAGTACTGCAGTCCAAGGTATTGAAAGAGAAAAAGAACCATATTTTCAGGACGGGCATTTTGGCCCTTCTGGCTTATCCGGAACAGGTAATGGCTCGGTTGCATGAAGTAGCTGGTATCGGAGGTGAACCATGAAAGAAGGCGACCTTGAATTACTGCACGAAATAGCTCAGTTTGAGGACTCCCAGAACATGGAGGAACTGCGAATGGGTTGGTCATGGCGTCATGTCCGCGTCTGGCCGGCAACCTTAAACCGCCTGTTCAAGGATAGCTACCTGGAGAACGTCTTCCGTTCCAATTCCTACACGGGATACCGGCTCAGCGAGTTAGGGAGGGCGATGGTTGCCGGTGGACAGGATAAGGATACAGACGGGACGCCACAGAATCAAGAACTAGCCCTGCCCGACAGTATCTTCGAGGATATCATCGGCCATGATGATGTAAAAGAGCTGCTTATAGCCTGCCTGATGGCGGAGAAGCCGGTACACGTGCTTCTGGCCGGGCCACCGGCACTGGCCAAGACGCTCTTCCTCTGGGACATCGAGCGGATAGCTGGGGAAATGGCCATCTGGCTGGTCGGTTCGGCTACCTCCAAGGCGGGACTGTGGGACCTGGTAGCCGAGCGACACCCGCAAGTCATTCTTATTGATGAGCTCGACAAGATGAACGCCAGCGATACCGCTGCCCTGCTCTCGATGATGGAAGGCGGACGGCTGGTTCGGGCTAAGAAGGGCAGAGAGCTTGACCTCAATAATCCGCTGCGGGTAATAGCGGCCAGCAACCGCTTACACATACTCTCGCCCGAGCTCAAGTCCCGCTTTGCCATCAGGCAGATGAATCCTTACCGGCGCCCCGAGTACCTCACTGTGGTTAGGGGAGTGCTGGTGAGACGTGAGAGCCTGGACCAGGAGCTTGCCGGTGAGATAGCACGACGGCTGGACGGGCTGAGCCAGGACGTGCGTGATGCCGTGAGGGTAGCCAGACTGGCTCCCCAGCTCGGCGTGGAGAAGGCGATTAAATTACTTGGAATAGGAGGGTGACCGGTGAGTAGCCTGGCGACTCTATGGAAAAACCAGCTGCCGTATCTACTGCTGCCGTATGTACTTGCTGTATCTACTTGCCGTAATTACTTGCAGGAGGGAGGAAATGTTTACTTGTAGTGTATGTGGTAAGAAGTTCAAAACAATGCAGGCTCTCGGTGGACACGTCGGGCGTGCTCATCCCCAGAACAAGGCCGAGAAAATGCCTGAGAACAATAACCCTGAGCCGGTCGAGGCCGAGGAGGTGGTAAAGGTTGTCCCGGAAGAGCCGTCGCAAACTCAGCCCCCGGACGATGGACCTGGTGTCATGGAGAACATCCGCAACCTGCGAAGGCAAGGATACAGCGCCAGGCAGGTAAAGGAGGAGTTCGGCTATGCCCGTTCCACTGTAGACCAGGTATTCGCCGAGTTCATTGAGCCTGAAGGAAAGTCTGAAGATGAGGACAGAGAGGCGGGACTACCGGTCACCACCAAGGGGACGGAGATTATCACCCCTGAGGCCATCATGCAGAGGCTGGCTAACGGGAGTCAGGACTGGCATCTGAGACTTGAGGGCATGATGCTCTTGCGAGCGGCGCAGAGAATGAACCGTGACGACATCGAGATGACACGTATGCAGGCTGAAGCTGACGCCACCAGGATCAAGCCAATCCTGGAACTGATGAAAGAGACCAGGCTGGAGCAGGACGCCGCGGCGCAAAGGGCAAAGGAGTCTAATATGGAGATTGCCGAGCGGACTGCCTACGAGACGGCGGGGCAACTCTCCCAGGTGATTTCACAGAACAACGCACGGATAACCGACTCGATAAACCAGATCCGTCAGGCAATGGGTGGGAAAGAAGATAATCCGCTCGCCCAGGTGCTGAATTCGATACAGTCCATGCAGCAAATGATGCAGATGTTTGGTGTGTCTATGCCGGGCATGGCAGGGGCACAGGGTGGAGGGCTGCCGACAGAGCAGTGGCAGCCACCGCCAATTACACGACGCAAACGCAATGAATCACAAGGAGGAGAAGATGTTAGATCAACTACAGAAGATGATGGCAACCCCTCAAGCCCGTGAGATGGTATTCAAGATGATTGCTCAACAAGTTGCCCAGGCGCCTCCGGAGAGGAGAGAAGCGCTATCCCGCGTCGCGGTAACTCTTGAGAGGACGGGGAGAGGCATGCATCTGGAAGTCGGCCATTCCGACGATGAACAGGTCGAGGCAGTAATCAGGGAGGCTATTGAAAACTGGAGTGATATGTTGTCTCGCGGCTTTCAGTCAATGGGATTCAGAGTGGAGATAGTGGAGTGATGAACCAGGCTGTCGGGCCAGGAAACACGGGTGATATCCTTTATTTCATGCGTGTGCTGCTGTTCGTCGCTTTATTGTCTATGGGATATGCGCTGAGCCGGCCGAACCTTGCCAGCAATAAAGAGAAAGACCTGTTATTGTCTGATACCATAGAACTTGCCTCGCAAGATCAGAAGTGGGCGGGCCTTCCACCCTGGCAGAGGAAGGCTTCCGATAAGGCAGTAGCGAGGTATGCCGGGTCTCAGGAGAAGAAGTGGCGGCGCTGGAACGAGTCGATGTTCGAGAGGTCAAGCTGATGCCGATAAAGGTTGAGCGGACGCTTCTCAAAGTGGGTGAGGACAGCTTTGCCGTGACTCTGCCCAAGGCATGGATATCCTACAAGCAGCTCAAGCATGGTGATGTGGTCGAGATAATTGTTAACGACGATATCATCATTCGGGCCAAACCAGGGCCAGGAGAGGCGGCAGAGCCAAAGAGTTAGCGGATTTTGTCGAGACTTCTTTGTGCTCTGAACTAAAAGCAATGAACCTCATAATGGTTTCCATTGATAACGTTTTGTGTTATAATTGTTGGCTGAAAGGCTACAACGATGACAAATAACGCTAGAACTCTCGGCAAGACTGGAAGTGACCTGCTGACGGAGATGACCCGCCAGGGGAAGCGGATTTTTACCTTTAAGGACGCCGTCAGAGCTTATGGTAGTAGCGGGCAAAGTCTACGTGAGCTACTATCAACGCTCGTGAAGCGCGGATGGCTTCAGCGTGTTGAGAAGGGTAAATACCTCATTCTGCCGTTCGAAGCCGGACGCGAACGGGAATGGACCGAGCACGAGTTTGTCATCGCCTCTTATCTTATCGAGCCATATTACATAGGGTTTCGCAGTGCCTTAAACTACTACGGCTACACAGAGCAAGTCAGCCGGACAGTCTTCATAGCGTCTACCCGCCGTAAGCTGAAGTCGTCTCTGGAGATCTCTGGAGTGACCTATCGCTTTGTTTCGATATCGGAGCGGAAGCTTTTCGGTACCAAGCAAATATCCGTTGATGGATACCAGGTGAACATCTCGGAACCTGAGAAGACCATTGTGGACTGCCTCGACCAGTTGCGGTATTGCGGGGGCATATCGGAGGTAGCCAAAGCGCTATGGTACGGGCGTGACGAACTCGACCTTGTCAAGATGGCTGAATACTCCCGCCGGAACGGTAACCGGGCTGCCAGCCAGCGGTTGGGTTATCTCATTGAAATGCTCGGTCTTAAGACGGAAAAGGCAGTTGACATTCTGCTGCAAAGTATCAGCAAGAGATACGCGGCGCTGGATACTCTATCGGAACCAAAAGGTAAGTATATCGACAGGTGGAAAGTAATCGTAAATGTCCCTGACGATGAACTATCGCAGTGGAAGGAACAAAGATGATATCCAGGTCTGAACTGCAGAGATTAGCCAATCGAGAAAAGGTAGCCCTGGGCACGTTGGAGAAAGATTACGTCATCACCGAGGTATTGAAAGCCCTTTCCCTGGTTCCTGCACTCAGCGAATTGCTGGTATTCAAGGGCGGGACTGCGCTGCGCAAAGTCTACTTCGCAGACTGGCGTTACTCGGAAGACCTGGACTTCACTGTGAAGCACGACATGAAAAAAGAGGAGCTGCGGCAGGAGCTTGATAAGTGGTACCAACAGGTTGGGCTGGATTCCCAGATACAACTTACCACGAAGATGCTGCACAAACCGGACGGCTATGCCCGTGTCAGAACGCAGTTTGTCGGTCCGTTATCCTATCCCGCTATGATCTTCATGGACCTGAGCTTCGATGAGCCGTTGTGCCTCGAACCTGATTGCAGGAAGGTTCTGGCTGCTCCCTTCTCATCTGAGGAACAGAAGGTGCTGGCATATCCTCTGGAGGAATTGCTTGCTGAAAAGATGAGAAGTCTGCTGGAGCGCGGAAAATCACGGGACTATTACGATGCATGGAGACTTCTCAAAGAGAAATCGTCCAGTTTAGACCTTGAGATCCTGGGCACGGTACTTGTGAAAAAGATTGCTCACAAAGGTCTCTCCATCACTGGTATGGCTGACTTGCTTCCCCAGGATACAAAGGTGCTGAAACGGTACTGGGAAAAGGACCTGGGACAGCAAATCATCCCGCTTCCGTCTCTTGAAGAAGTCATAGAGGAATTACAGGATATGCTGGATAAGCTTGTAGCTCCCCATATCGTTTTTCCGTCTGGGTGATGTTCAATAGCACCAGATCAGAAGTATTTTGCCAATGTAGAGTGAGAGACAGCCGATAGCCGAGGCGAAATGTTAACACGTTTGTGGGCACGTACGTGCTAATTGACATATTTCAGATAATGATATAGGCTTAAATTGTAGGCCCTTGGAGCTTGCCGACGAAAGACGGCTCCAAGGGCTTTGTGCTTTCACCGGCGGCTCCAGAGCTAGCTAAAGGGGGGTATGCAACCTTCGACTGGAAGGTTCAGGGCATACCCCCCTTCCTTTTGGTCAGGGTTGCACTCCTCCCGGTTGTCCGGCCGCGATCGGACGGAAAAATTAGAGGAGGTGCACAGATGGGTAAATACGCAAGCTGGGCAGAACTGGAGAGGAACGTTCCCATTTCCTACAAGGAAGGCGCCACCGCCGAGGCTTTTCGCGGCGGCATGCAGGGCATTGCCCCTCCAGGGATGAACGTCAAGGAAGGGCGTGTGTCCAACTATCGCCAGGGCGTTGAAGGCAAGGCCGACCTGGTGGTTGAGCGCTACCGACGCGCCATGTTCGAATAACGCCGTCTCAGCTTGATGCCATCTAAGGTTAAGGTGTCTCCCATATCGGTCCGGCTGCTATCGCGGTAGCAGCTGGAGCGATGAAACGCCGAACACTAGCTCAAGAATGGCATCAGGCTTAAGCAGAAGGAAGCTTCAGGCAAAGACGAATTAGGAGGAAAGCATGTTCACAGCACAGCAAGTAACCGGGCCGGTAGCTCCCGGGCAGTACGGCACCATGCAGGTAAGTGGCCCCTCGGCTTATTACCCCACGCAGACCACAGACCAGTTTTCTGGGATGTTCACCGCCATGATGCCTATGATCATGATGGTCATGATGATGGCGATGATTATGCCAATGCTCAAGGGCGTTACCGCCAGAGACTGAACCAGGTAACCAGTAATTTAAGGAGGGAATTAAAATGTTCGGAACACAGCAATTCGCCGGGCAGCAGGTCCGGCCTCAGCAGTACCAGTACGGCACGGTATCCGGCTACTACCCGCAGCAGACCGACCAGATGACCAGCATGTTTTCGGCAATGATGCCGATGATCATGATGGTCATGATGATGGCCATCTTGATGCCCATGATGAAGGGTGTCACCGGCAGCAGCAAGGGCTAGACGGAGGTGAAAATCTTTAAGGAGGTTAGAACATGACGAACAAACTATTTCCGCAGCAGTACGCGGGCTATCCGGGCACGCGGCCTCCCAAGGGATGGGTGCCTCCGCTGGACCAGTGGCTGAGCCTGCTTGGCGTCTATGACAACGAGAACGGCTACTGGGTAGGATTCCCACTCCAGACCCTGACCGAGCAGCTCGTCCTGGCGGAGAAGCAGCACGCCTTGGACAGGATTGACCTCAGGAATGGACAGGTCAGCATCACCGTACCCATCGGTACGGCAGTCGGCGCCCAGGTAACCGGAGAGATAGAGGTGCCTGAGGACGAGATATGGTATCTCAGAAACCATGAGATCCGTGTCCACCAGCAGGCGGCTTTGACCGCCGGTGACCTCATCTGCAACTTCCGGGTCTCCCGATTCCCCACCACTGACGATGTCGCCAAGCTGTTCTACAGCACCAATGACCGACTCACCGCCACGCAGGCACTGATAGCCGCCGGGGACGTCTACGACCACGACCTGGTGCTGGTCGGCGCCTACTGGGACGGCTCAGCCGAGGTCAAAGCCTATCGTGAGGTAATCCGGGACTTCGCCGACCCGGATGAGCTGGGCAATGCCCTGAGGCTCATCGGTGGGGACAAGCTGACCTTGGTGGCCACCGGAGAAACGGCAGCGATTGCCGGAGGCGCGGTTACCGTCGACCTGACGGTATGGGGGCTCAGAGGCAAGAGACTGGTCGAATAAGCATAGGGAGGTGAAACATGCCCTATGCTTTTGTACCACCGGGATATAGGGCTGTCCTTTTGGGACAGACTCAGGATATCGAGGATTTGGGCACCTTCACCCCGCTGGAAGAAAGCGCGGCGGAAGGTGCCCTTGTCTTAGTACGCCTCGATTTTACCGAGCCGCTGTCAGAAGAGACTTTGAGTAATCTGGAGCAGGCCTGCCGTGATGCCGGTATCGAGCCCTGGCCGGGCAGCGCGTATTACGTCTATGCCGATACCGGTTCACCGACGGTCTACCTGGTCTGGCAGAAGGGATTCGCCTGGTTGCCCATCATTGTTGGCTTATTGGCTACCATGGTGTTGCCTCCGCTGCTGACCGCCGGTATCTGGCTCATCCTGCCTGATTCCCTCAAGAGCCTGATTTCCAGCCTGGTCAATATGGGGATGATGCTGCTCATGATGTGGCTGATGACAAGCCTGATGAAGCCGCTTATGGCCCCGGCGAAGGAGAAACCGAAGCAGGTCAAGGAGGCAGCCGGATGAGCTATCAACCGCAGCAGTACTACGGCTACTACCCGGCCGAGTACCAGCCTCAGTTCTGGCAGGCGCTCGTCGGCGGGGTAATCGACCTTGTCATCATGATTGCTTTAGGCGCCTGGGCGCTATCGCTGGTGAAGAAAGCCCTTAAAGGTGAAGAGGTTGAACTGCCGTGACTGCAACGATAAATGTTATGGGTGGCGAACTGGGAGACATCTTCTGGGACCTGGCGCCGTGGATAACCTATCAACCAGGCTACGACCTGGGCTGCAGCATCTACGTGGCCAACCCGGGTGCTTCCGAAAAGGAATACACCCTGATGGCCAGGCTGTCCCGAAGTGGGATAGTGCTGAGTGAAGAAGCGCTGCCGGTCTTCGGCTACACCTGGTTCAAGGTGGCTCCCGGTGATTTCGTCAGGCTGAGGGGAGCTTTACGCTTCGATGAGAGCGACAGTGAGTTGGCCATCCTCTTGATTGAGCGGGAGACCGAGGCAGTAACCGACTCCGTGGTCACGCTGCTGGTATCGCCGAGCAACGCCAGCGCCCTGCCGCCGTCATGGCCGGGAGCGCCCGGCTCGTCGGGCTTCGACTGGAGTTCCATGCTTACAATGATGGTCCCAATTATGATGCTCGGCGTTGTCGCATCAGCTGTGAAACTCACTAAAGAAAAGGAGGAAGTCTTACCACCAGCTAGAGAAGAAAGGAAACTGCTGCCGCCAGGGAGGGAAGAATAATGCCTGGTGAGTTCTATATCGAAGGCAAGAAAGAGAAGGAAGCTCTTGAGCAATTTCACGGCGAAGAGCCCGTAACCGGCTCAACGGTCGCTGATTGGCAGACAGCCGAAGCCGATGTGGCGCTCATTGGAGAAGATGGTACCAGGTTCAAGATTCATGACCTGACGCTGAGCATCCACAACCTGGCAGGCGGCCAGATAACGGTAAGGCTCTATAAACCGGTAAATGGTTTGGAGAGATGTTGTTACGAGCAGGTGTTCGATGCCACCTCTGACCCATCGGGATTACCGATTGTCAACGGTGCCTGGGCAATACATGGTGTATTGAGGATAACTTTGGAGAGCAACAACGCCGTCGATAATGGCAAGGCAGTTGATTACGACTACATGCTGGAGGCAATGTGATGAGCCTGCTGGTTAAGCCACCGAAGATAAGCGCCGAGGAGGTGCGGGACGCCATTTTGAGCGACGGCGTCAGGTTTCCCGGCGCCAATATTGACGCCAGGATAAGCGAGGCCGGGGTCAAGGTAGAGTTGGTATCCCACGGCACCTTACTCGCTGACGGCACCGAGCAGGAGATGGCCGAGCTTCTCTCGGCTACGCCGGTCAAGTTCTATGGCTGGATTAGCCTGGACGAGATGGATATCGGCGACAAGGTGACGATAAGGACCTACGCCAAGGATGAGGCGGGGGCTTACAAGGTTCACGCAACCGAGCTGTACCAGGACGCCCTGGAGCAGCCGATGGTAAATCTGATGATGAAGGTGACCGAGGCGTACCGGGTCACCCTGGAGCAGACGGCAGGGACATACCGCAGCTTCGACTACAGGTTCTTTAAGGAAGGATAAAATGGGACACATTGAGATTTGGGGACGAATGGTGCCCAGCCTGTTGGGAATGGCAGGGTCAGCATTTAAAGAAGTGGCTGAGAGAATTCCGATGAGCGGGTTTAAGCTGCTGGACAGGGTCGTCTTCGGACTCACGACCATGAAGGCTGAGGCGCTTACAGCCAATCTGGCAGACTCCGTGCAATTTAGCGCAGTGTTCAAAACATCCGAGACCCTTGATGGTCTGGCAGACTCGGTGGTATTTGGTGTTACTACGAAGCAGCCTGAGGATTTGCAGAGCCCGTTGTCGGAGAGTGTAGAGATTACCAATGTATAGGAGTGAGCCATGGTCAAACTAAAGGAAAAGCCAATGAAGAAACCTACAGACAAGATTCTAATACAGGGCTTGGTAACCGTCTGGCAGGGCGAGGGCAAGGATAAGAAGATTATCTTTAAGAATGCAGAAAACCGCTGGGTAGATGCTGGTCTTAAAGGTTTAATTGCTCTTCTTAGCGGTGATTATGTGTATCTTAACACCTGGGATGCTTGGGTTCGGGATTGGGACATGTATCTTGGTTCGGATACTGCCACTGCGACCACGCATAGCATGACAGCACTCACCTCTCCCATAGGAGCTGCCCCTGGCACTGCGCCTAATGCTAAATCGGGAGCAGCCAGGTCAAATCCCGCTACAGGCGATTGGAGAACCTCAGTTACTGCGATATGGTATGCGGGGACGATTTCAGGAACGGTTGGCGAGATGGCATTTTATTGCAAACCATTTGGCACTTACTGGACTTTCCTTTGGTTTAGACAGCTCCAAAGTCCTTCCTTTCCGAGTGCAATGGTAAGTCGTTTAAGTAGCGCCGATGGAGACTTCGGCAGCTTTGCCATAGATATCAGCAAGAGTCTGACGGTGCAATGGGAGATAACGATAACCTATGTCTAGTGAGGTAAGCGATGAAAAAGAAGCAAGGAATGTTAATTCGAGGGCTAGTTACCATCAGGCAGGGGGATAGGGTTATTGTCAAGGACATCCCCAACCACTTTGTTGATAATGGCTTGAAGGGACTAATAAGCCAGATAATCAATGCCGGTCATGATAGCGGCGGTTCTCATACATACCATTACCTCTGGGCCAATGGTTGGAATATGTATCTTGGTTCAGACACTACCACCGTAACGACCACCACGATGACCGCTCTGGTATCACCCATAGGAACTGCCCCTGGCACTGCACCCAACTCAAAGTCAGGGTCATTAAAAGACGGTTCGGCTGACGGGATATGGAATGTCGTATTTCTTGCCACATGGAATCCTGGCACTGTTTCAGGAACATGTGGCGAGCTGGGTCTCTACGGGAAGCCCCCAGATAATGCTTCGTTTGCCTGGAGACCGACCAGCACCTTCAATCCAACAGCAGTTATGTTTAGCCGACTCTCTAGCGCCGACGCTGATTTTAGTAGTTTTGTGATTGATGAGGGAGTTCCGCTCACCGTTGAGTGGAAGGTTCAGTGTAGCTTTGTTTAGGAGATTGATATGAGATACGCATTAATATCAAAGGGATTGCCACTGGATCAGATAGAAGCTCAGGCCGGGAAGATTGGTGCCCGGCAGATAAGGGTAACCAGACTCCTCGGCCAGGTATTCTGCGAGCTTGACGAGAATCAGGCAAAGATACTGGCCCAGGTGCCCGGTCTGAAGGTAAAGCTGGTTAAGGAGTTCAGGGCGGACCAGGTAGCGACAGAGCTTCCACCAGTGGAAACACTTTCGGATGTCTTTTACCTGCTTCGCTCTTACTTCACCCCGCCGCTTACCGGCACCGGGCTTACTGTGGCCGTGCTGGACAGCGGTATCCGGAAGACGCACCAGTCACTGATGAACAAAGTCGTCTATGAAGCCAACTTCACCGACTCGCCATCACCTGATGATGTTTTCGGTCATGGCACCCAGGTAGCCTTCGTGGTGGCCGGGGGCCTGCATGCCCTGGGTGGAAAGGCCGGCGTCTCACCAGGGGCTTCAATTATGAATATCAAGGTTATCAGCGATGAGGGTCTTGGCAGTGATGAAAGCATCATCCTGGGGATAGATAAGGTCTGTGACCTGGCCGAGGCAGCTCGGAAGAAAGGGTTATGGCCGACAGATGACCTGTATCCCAATATCATAAATCTCAGTCTCGGTGGGGAAGACGACGGTGACGAGGATAACCCGGTACGGGTAGCCTGTCGTCAGGCGAGTGTTGACTACGGGATTGATGTCGTAGCCGCAGCCGGTAACTCCGGCCCGAAGATGACCACCGTCATGCTGCCTGCCTGCGAGCCGGAGGTGATTGCCGTAGGAGCTATAGAGACCAATGACGAAATCGTCGTCTGGGAGAAATCGTCAAGAGGACCGACGGTGCAGGGCGAGACCAAGCCTGACTTTGTCATCTGGGGCACCAACCTGGAGATGGCCAGTAACAAGAATGATGAGGAGTATATTGCCAAGTCCGGGACCAGCTTTGCTGCGCCCATGCTCTCTGGGCTTACCGGGTTGCTCTGGGAAAGCGGTCGGAGAGCCTATGGAGAGTCCTGGCCGTTCCGCTGGACTGAGGCAAGACAGTTTGCCCCATATTTCTCCACCAAGCCGGCGGACGCCCCGGTAAAGAAGGACAACGCCTATGGGTTCGGATTACCGGCCATGGGTACTATGCTGGGTCAGGTAGCAACGCCGGTGAGCGGGCCGGAGCAGCAAATGACGGAGATGTTCCCGATCTTAATGATGCTGTCGATGATGGCCGGTGTGATGGGAGTGTAATGAGCAAGAGGAAACTGATACCTGTAGCAATTGAGTTAATAGGCATATCCGCTATCGGCACCGGCATAGGTGTTGAGCTGGCGACTCGCGCTGATGTCGGCTGGGCGATAATGACGATTGGAAGCTGTCTGGTTGCTATCGGTGGCATTATCTGGGGTAAGTTCATACGCCAGGACAACAGGAGGTGACGTAATGGAGAGACTCTATATTACGCTGGCGGCCTTGCTGGGCGGGCTGGTAGCAGCCCTGGCCGGCTGGTTGGAGAGTAATGAGGCCTTTGACCCACGCAAGTTTGGCGGTTCGGCTATCCGTGCCTTGATTGCCAGCATCCTTTTCGCCGTTGGCTATGAGCTTTCTAACTCTTTGACTGGCATGGACCTGTTTTACGCATTTCTGGGAGGTGCCGGTGTCGATGTCCTGGGCAATCGCATCGCCGGAAAACTCGGTAATGGCAGCTTCCCCTTGCCTGGACCATCAGGAGGTGAGAGCTAAATGTATGCTGACATTATCAAGACTGATGCCCCATCGAGCGCTTCCGCCGGCGAACAGGTAATCGTTGATGTCAGCGTGAAAAATATCAGCGGTTCTGACCAGTATCTGGCCGTCACCGGGACGTATGACTCAACGTCAATCCCATTCCAGTTTGACTATCTTCTGGTCTCTCCACAGCAAACCGTGATATTCCGCGGCTGGTTCACCATGCCGTCAAAGAATGTGAAAGTTGCTGTGTGGAGCTGGTATTGGGATGGCAGCAAGTGGGTTCAGGAAGACCAGATGACTAAGGATATAGCTCTGGTTACGTTAACACCGCAAGTTAGCGAGTTTAAAATAGCCGATTTCTACAAAGTATAAAGGAGGGGAACATGGAACTAAAAACGCTGGCTTTAGACCTCGGAGTGTTCGGAGTACTTCAGGATGGAGAAGACCAACCGGAATACGCTGCTGGCTGGTACATCGACCCGCAGACCGGGCAGCGCATCTTCTATGACCCGAATAGCCACAAGTTCTATACCCTGGCTGGTGGGGTCTACATCCCGCTGGGGTATATGAATCCGTCGCCGAAGGAGGTAACACTGGCGATAGGGGATAAGCTCAAGATAACGATGTCCTTCAAGTACTCGGGTCCCGCCATCAGCAGCGCCGTCTGCTACTACTCCATCGGTGTCTACGGAACATTCGGCTTCGATGAGAAGCTGGTGGGGCAGAACTCGAAGAGCATCCCACAATATACGACGCCTACCCAGGTGAGCGACTCGTACACCTTCACCATACCGTCAAGTGTGGGTACGGACTGGGACGACATCTACTGCAAGGTATACGGCGGCTCACCGGGCGTCCCCCAGAACCTGTTCGGCTACGAAAATGCTTTGCTCATCGTCGGTACCCAGCCGGCCATCACTGAATTTAAGATCAGCGACTTTGCCAAGGTCTAGGAGGATTACGTGGTACTGGATATAGTCCTGGCGCCGCTGGCGCTGGAGCCACAGACGTTTAACGTGGGGGATAGGGTCAGAGTGACCGTATCCTTCAAGTACGTTGTGGGCGTCAACACCACGCTCAAGCTGCTTGCTGGACCTTACTCCACCAACATCTTCGGCAAGCACCTGGTCAACTCATGCGTGGGTGAGGCAGAAGTGGTCCTCACGGCTGCCAGCACACCAACCCCCCAGACCGCCGATGTGGATTTTATCCTCATACCCAAAGCTAACGGCGGCATTGATAACGGAACCTACGGCCTGAGGGTGTGGATTGAAGACACTAATGCGGTTGCCGAGCAGGACAACGTCATCATTGTCTCAGGCAATGTCGGCAGCACTGATATTTTCTCCAGCATGATGCCCATGATGATGATGCTCATGATGCTGGGAATGGTCATGCCAATGGTTACCGGCGGAGAAGGAGAGGCGGAGTGACGACCAAAGCTTATCTCGAATCAGAAGACGTTGAGCTGCTGGAGGGCGGCGCTCTGGCCTATGACCGCAGGGAAAGGAAATGGAAGCCGTGCCTCATGTACCAGTTGCTCATCCGCCTGCTCTTTCGCCTGGGCTGCCGCGTGTCGGAGGTTCTGGGTATTAGCGTGGATGACATCGACTTCAGGCAGAAGCGAATCACTATCCAGCACCTCAAGACACGGATTAAGCTCTCCTGTCCCGATTGCAGCGCCAGGTTGAGCCGTTCGAGCAAGTTTTGCCCGAGTTGCGGTGTCAAGGTAGAGAAGGCGGTTGCTTCAGAACTTGAGCACCGCCGTCAGCGGGCCTTGCCTGTTGACGATGATACCATCGAGATGCTCAGGGAGTACGTAGAAGCGGGTGGTCCGGTGAGCACTAACGGCAAGCAGCTCCTCTTCGGCATAGACCGAAGGCACGCCTGGTACATCGTCAGAGAATGCGCCGCGAGGGCAAGGTTAGGGATGCTGGTCAACCCGGAGACAGGCGAGGAAAAAGGCATCAGCCCCCATCGATTAAGAGATGCCTTCGCCGTTAACGCCGTGAAGAAAGATGACAGCGCTGATGCTATCAGGATGCTCCAGGAAATGCTGGGGCACAAGAGTATCGAGACGACCATGAGATATAGAAAAGTGGCGGGAGAAGAACTGGAGAGGTGGTACCAGGGGTTGTGGGAAACAGAAGGAGGTAAGGCAAATGGGGAAGAGTAAATACCAGAGTCATCAGGAGTTCGGGGCCAACGCTCCGATCAACTGGAGAGAGAAGACCACCAGCGAGTCCTACCTGGCTGGCATGTCTGTTATTGCGCCGCCGGGGATGAAGCCCAAGGAGCAGAAAGGCAGCCGCTTTGAAGAAAGGACGGAAGAAAAAAAGTCGGCCAAGTGGCACCGCAACTATGACATAGCCATGTTCGGCGGCACGGATGTTCCATTACCGTCCAGTGAAACGAAGCAGATGAGCCTGGAAGAGCTTATCCGGCAAGGCACTATTGAGAGAATACCTCAGGTGCGACGGAGGTAGCTGGTATGGAAGAACCTGGAAACGATAACAACGATAACACGGCGGCCAAAGAGATTGCCCGTGTGCTGGAGACGGCGCCCATGCGCTTGAAGTCGTTGAAGCTTGACCATGATACCCTGGTGAACAGGCTTGAGGCGTTGATGCCGTTCATAACAACCTTCGCCCGTTGCACCTGCGAACTGGTGGAACGTGGAGAGCGTGAGGACGCCTGGCAGGGAATCGAGGCGTACACTCAAAAATTCGCTGAAGCCCTCAATATGTCCATTGAAGATAGCCGTTCTCTTTGCCTTGTACTGGTAATGATGACTCTGATGATTAAAAAGATGCAGCCCTTCTTCGAATCGATGGCTGAGAAGAAGGCCTGGGAAGAATGGTTCCAGGAAGTCTGGGATAAGGAGAAGTAAATGCCAGGACAGGCCATAGTAACGATAAGAGACAATGAATGGCAGGTCAGCATAGCCGACACGCCCTGGGAGCTAACGCAGGGTCTGGGAGGGTTAGCCGAGCTTGCCCTGAATACCGGCATGTTTTTCGATACCGGCTGGGAGCAGATAATCCAGGTCACCACCGTGCCCATGCTCTTTCCCATTGATATCGCCTTCTTCTCCGAGTCGCTGGCAGTCACGGAGGTCTATCGGAATGTTGAGCCGGGCTTCATCGTGACTCCGACCTTACCCGCCCGCTACTTTATTGAGGTCAACGCTGGGGAGCTTGAGGGTATCGAGGCCGGCGACATAGCCCAGGTCGAGCTTCTATCCCTGGCGGAGACACCTCCGGTAACCGCCGACTGGACATCAACCATGGTTTCTTTCTTCGGCTTCATGGTTATGGGCGTGTTCATGGTTGCTATCGTCAAAAACCTGGTGAAAGACACCCCCGAGCCGGAGAAAAAACCAGTTCTTTACGGCCCCAGGGGAGAAAGACTTCTGCCACAGACAAGAGGGGCAGCCAATTATGAAATAGAGACAGACAGGATGGGCAATATCATCGTTACCCGTTCGGATGACCCGGGTAAAGACGTGTTTCTACAATTCGAGTCAGACAGGGCTCTTGTTTACGACTTACTCAGGAAGGCAGAAAAGAAAGACCTGGATGCGGGCTGGCCTATTCGGATAAAGCGAAGTGAACCCAGGGCTTCTACACTCGACGAGCTGTGGCAAAGTTCGGCACAACCTCAAAAGAGTCTCCAGACCAGAAAGCAAAAGTCACAGGCCAAAGAGAAATTTGAGTTTCTTCCCGACAGCCCGGAGTTTCTGGCCTACACCATCGACGATATCGGGTACCGTGACAGGATTGACTCAGCCTTCCTGAGCGCGATAAAGAGGGCTAAGGGGAAGTAATCGTGGCAATAATTACTGCACCACCCAAAGTCCTCACCACGGACGAATATCAGCAGGACTGGCAGCCTCAAGGCTGGCAGCTTATTATCATCGGTCCCACCTCCACCTGGCGGCAGGAGTGGGGAGAGTGGGAAGCGATAAGGGATATCGTTCAAAACGCCCTGGACGAGTGTGAATACTACACCTGGGGCTATGACGATGACGGACTCTATATTCGAGATGTAGGGAAGGGTATTGTTGTTGCCGACTTTCTGCTCGGCCCGCCCAAGCTCAAGCCGGATTACGCCCGCGGGAAGTTCGGCGAGGGGATGAAGATTGCGGCTCTTGCCTTGCTTCGCCTGGGGTACTCAGTCAGGATTGAGACCAAGAGCAGAGTGCTGTGGATCGTCTTCATCGAACAAAAAACTAACGGACATGCCCAAACCTTGGCAGCCTTATGGAAGCCAAACGGACGAACGCACGGCACCGGCTTTCATATCATCGGCTATCGCGGTACTGCCTTTGAAGACAGGTTCGCCGTGAACCTACCGAAGAAGGCCATCGTCACTGACGGGCCAAGTCTGCTCATCCAGCCGATCCGGCGCTTCAACCAGCTCATCCGGTATGACTTTGAGGATGGTGAGTATGGCGAGATGGTTGAAGCCGTAGGAATGAAGTCAATAGGTACATCGCGCATCTTTGCACGTGACATCTACATGAGAGACATTAATAGCCCCTATAGCTACAACCTGTGGAGCTTTGACATGGCACCCGACCGCCACGGTCCCAAAAATGAGCCTGACCTCTGGACGGATATGGGCAGGCTCTGGTGTTGCGTCACCAAGGTGGAGCACCTGCGAATGTTTCTCCAGATGGTGAAGGAACCACCGTTACTGGAAACCGAAGAAGCTCGCTATATCAACATGGGCGCCTGGGATATGGGACGGGAACCGCTGACGGGTAAGGACTATGCCGACTTCGTCCGGGAGAATGCCCCTGTATGGCGTGAGGCCTGGTATCAGGTCATGGGTAAGAACGCTGTGATTCGCACCAGTGAGCGGCTCGATAGTATGGTCAGACATCTGGGCTATGAATCAGTGAGCCTCCAGCACTCGGTGAGAGATACCCTGAGCAGGGCAGTTACCACCGACCGGGATTTGGTCAGGGAATCACAGGCACGGCTCCGGGAAGTGGAAGTCATCCCCGATGAAAAACTGGAGCCCCGCCAGCGGGCCCACATTAACCTGGCCCGGGCTATAACAGCGAAGGTGTATCCGCATTCACCGCCGTCCGGAGTCCACGTCGCCGTTATCCCTCCCGCCAGCGACCTGAAGAGAACCGCCGGCATGTACAGTACGGGCACCGGTGAGGTCTATATTTCGCTGGAGATGATGGGCCGGTGTAAAAGCATGATCGACACTCTGGTTCATGAACTGGCACATCACCGGCAGTACCGCAGCTACGGGGAGGCTGATGATTTAACCCCGGTGCACATGGAGGCCATGCAGTGGGTGGCCGCTGAAGTTGTCCAGGTGATTGCCAGTGGCGCACTGGACGAGTTGCTAAAGGAGGTGGTCTGGTAGTGTACCAAACATCACAGCAACAGACGAATGATGTTATCGGCTTCGGCCTATTCCTCATGTTCATGGGAATCACGCTTGGACTGGTAAAGAACCTGATAATGGAATCGGAGCCGATTGGTGAATACCTGCCCATGACCGAAGCCAAAAAACCAGTAGTTACGGTTACCTGCCCGATATGCCACAAGGTTATAGCGGTCCCGGATTATAACTCCATGACCAGGACAGACGCTTTGAGAAGGCATATCGACCTTGAGCATAAACAGGGAAGATTTCAACCACAGGTGCTCATTGAGGGCGGCGAGAGGGTGCCTGCTGAATATCGTAACCTTATCGGTTTTTTACGAGGATCTCTACCGGAGTACAGCCTCATGACGATCCTGCCGGCAGTGGAGGTGGAAACAGGAGAGAAGAAGATTGACGCCGTCATGAAGCAACTCAAGGCCGGCGTTGAAGGTATCCAAGACAGCTACCAGTTCCGTCTTTTCCTCACTACCATGGCGAAGTTCCATGACTACTCGATCGGCAACCAGATCCTCATCATGCTCCAGAAGCCTGACGCTGTTCGCGTCGCCGGCTTCAACACATGGAAAGACCTGGGCCGGTGGGTGAAGAAGGGCGAGAAGGGTATCGCCATCCTGGCGCCGGTGATGCCGCCGAAGCCGAAGGTGACCTGCCCCGGGTGCGGCGCCGAGGTGTCCCGAACGGCCAGGTTCTGCCCTGAGTGCGGGCACGGCCTGGATATCGGCGTGGAAATCGACCAGCCGCGCTTCTTTAAAGTCGTTCACGTTTTTGACCTTGGCCAGACCGAAGGTGACCCTATCCCGGAGTTTGAAATTCCGGTGCTGACCGGTGAGGTCAACGAGGAGCTTTTCGCCAGGCTGTTAGACCTGATGAAGTCGCGAGGTGTCGGGGTGAGCTTCGAGCCGCGACCCCACCTGGACCCGGGGATAAAGGGGCAATATGTTCGAGGCGAGGTCTGGGTACGCCCTGAGGAGCCAAGAGCGCAGCAGTTGAAGACCCTGGTTCACGAAATAGCCCATTATTACTCGGAGGGTGTATTCCGGATACCACGGCAGGATGCGGAGACCATTGCCGAGAGCGCCGCTTATGTCGTTGGTGCCCACTACGGGTTTGATACCGGCGTCCGTTCCTTTCCCTACGTGGCTTTGTGGGCTCAGGATAAGAAGGTGCTTGACCAGAACCTGAGCTCTATACGTGAGGTGGCCGGTACAATACTCGGGGAACTGGAGAAGACGAGGTGACAATGTGGCCGCTTCAAACCCAGGAAGGCTTGCCCCCGACGATGTACCAGCCGCAGCAAACAGGAGTCGTAGTCGAGATGGCAAGGGCGCTGGAAGATGGGCGAGTGTCCACCCTCGAAACGCAGAGGGTAATGGACGCCAGTCTGGCTTTCGGTATGTCCCTTATCTTCGGCGCTGTTCTGGGGGTACTGGTGAGGTCTTTGGTCGCCGAGGCGCTGGAGCCAAAGCAGGAAGAGGTAGTCCAGCCAGTTATTGACCTGATGCTGCCGGAAACGAAGGCTGACACCGATGACGATGCGCTTGAGCGGTTGGAACCACTGACCCCGGATGAACATTTGAAGCGCAAAGGCATAGAAACCCTCGACAGACTGATCTCGGAAAAGAGGAATGACCTGAACTGGGAGAAGTGGCCTCACGGCTCGGTTAGCGATGCCAGAAAAGCGGTCTACAAAGACATTTTAGATGGCTTTAATATGGTGGCTGAGGCGAAGGAGTACGTTGAGGGACTGCCCGAGGACAATGGCATCTTCACCGCTCGGGGTGACGAGATACCATTTTCCGTTATCAAGACCATCATTGCCGATATTGAAAGAAATCCCTGGCTGTCTCCGTTCAGGACGGAGCGCAGGGAGAGAAGCTGGCAGCCACCGCTTCTGCCACTCGTAATCAAATGCGCCTGGTGCGGTAAGTACATGGGGGAAAAGGAACCTTATGAGGACAAATCGGTAACACACGGCATATGTCCGGAATGTCGGGCAAAATACTTCCCGAAAAAGGATGACTTGTTGCCCCAAACCCACCACTCCATTCCGCGAGATGAACTGAAACGGATAGCCGTGAAGTATGGCTGGTGGGCAGCCAGGCAAGCCGAGGCTCTTTGTCCGCATAACGACGTGGGCTGCGTTGAGAGAGAGGCGAAGAGGTTGTACGAAGTAGTTAAACACAGGATGGCAATATGACAATGCTCAGGCCCGGCCGAGGTGGATACGTTAGGCCTTTCGGCTGCGGTTGGTTTATCAGGGAGTTTCTTCTCGGGCATGGTCCGGGAGGAACTATCACCATCAATTCGGCCAGGGGAGCCTGCCAGGAAGACATTTTCTATCACTACAAGCTGGCATTACATCGAGCTTATGCTGAGGATACCACCTCACGCGGGGACGAGGCTAGGGTCAAGGCCGGGCTACCTGCATACTCCCCGGAAGAATACGCCGAGAGGGCTGACTGGCACTTTCGCCGCATACCCTACAAGTTGGTGAAAGCCCGCTACCACAGTTTCCAGAGATACTTCCACTGGCTCAAGCAGCTCAAGTGGGTTGAACTGACCGGCGAAGAGGAGACTTCAAGTATGCAGGAGGTGACTGGTAACCATCCTGATGCTCATCCCCGCAAGCTCTACCGCCTGAGCAGGGAAGGTATTGAGGCTTCCGATGAGGACTGGTCGCACCCGCAGCGGGTGCTTTATCCCATGATAGAGGAAACACCCATAGAGGACTATTTCAAGGAAAAGAGAGGCGAGCGAAAGTACCGCCGGCTCAGGAAAGAGGAGCGATTTCTGAGGCCCTTTACCGCTGGACAATTTATCCGTGACTATCTTATGGGACTCGGTCCGGAAGAGTCACCGAAAATCGACCCGAATGAGGGTGACTATGGCGAACACATCTTTTCCTACTACAAGGAAGCTCTGCGCCATGTCTATGCCAGGGATGCCGTCGCCTGGGAAAATGAAAAGCGGCTAAGAAAGAACCAGGAGCCTTATACAACGGAGGAATATGCGGAACGCATGGAGTGGCACCTGGGCAGAATACCTTATAAGCTCCACCGCGCCCGCTACCACAGCTTCTTTCGCTATTTCCATTACTTGAAGCAGCTTGGCTTCATTGAGCCAACTGGCAGGGAAGAGGAGTCCTACATTCAGGAGCTCACGTATCCCGATGCGCCTCCATGCCGTTACTACCGCTTATCCGCAAAAGGGAAAGAGGCTCCCGAATGGGAATGGTACCGTCCACAGCTAACACTCTACCCGGAGTTCACGCCGCAGTATTTCAGCCAGAAAAACAAGGAACGCTGGCAGAAGGCAACCGCTACATGAATGAAATGGCCATGTCAGGTTTTCGGTGTGCAGGGATTCAGTTTTCTGTCAGAAGGTGCAAGCACAAGGAAGAACTACTCTATATCTGGAACCTTGGGAACGCCAGGTAACAATACTTTCTTGTTACCACTGAACAAAAATTGGGATGTTGATTACCTTGTACTATGACCAGACAACCCATAAGGAATCACTAAGTATCTTACCCAATAGAGTGTTAATCAGTTAGCTTGTCTAGTTTATTTTTGATACAATAGGCGATAGTAATGGGAGAGGTATATGCCAGATTCTTTAGATATGCATCACATTAGACAAGTTATTCTTGAGACTGTTGAGCGACGGTCTCAAGGTAGCAATCTTCAAACTAGGTCTGTACTTGAAACCGCGCTTGAGACGCTTGGTTTGCAACGAAATACCCAGAATGACCAGGCGATGTTAACTATTTGGCATGACTTATTTCGTACTGGCTACCTTGCTTGGGGATTAAACCTTGATAATGTTAATCCACCTTTCTGCCACGTGACAGAGCAAGGTCGTAGGACACTTAAGAATTTAACTCGTGACCCCGCTAATCCAGCTGGCTATCTTGCTCACCTTGCGGAAGCCACAACTCTAAATCCAATTGCTCAATCTTATTTAGATGAAGCTCTGAAAACCTACAATACAGATTGCATCAAAGCTGCTGCTGTTATGACTGGTGCAGCTACCGAAAGTATGGTACTACAACTTCGTGATGCTTTACTTCAACGAATCCGTGAACTTGGTCGCGAACCGTCCAAAGACCTAGAAAGTCGATTTATAAAAACAATTATTGATGCCATTAGTAAAGAATTAAGCGCTCATAAAAAAGAGATGCCTTATGCCTTGGCGGAATCATTCGAGCAATATTTGCCAGCATTTACAGGGCAGATAAAAAACGTTCGAAATGATGCCGGGCATCCAAAGAGCATAGAGCCTGTTACTTATGAAACTGTGCAAGCATCACTTTTAATCTTTCCTGAACTAGCAAAGCTAATTCAAAATCTTTTAACTTGGATAAGTTCTGAGTATTCTTAAATGTGTTTTTTAGCAGTTCCGATCCGCTATCGATTATGAAGCACTATCAGGTTGTTTGGCTCCCATTTTATCTAGCACTTTGTCTCTCATAATGATTTATGTACTTCAGCAGAATGCCCTTGCCAAACGCAAAAGCCACTTTACTTTTCAACCTCTGTCGCTGTATGATTGAGATGAGATCAACGGGAGGGGCGAAATGAACAAAAAGCAGATAATATTAGCCGCGCTGGCCTCTTCGAACGGAGTCTTGCACACACCCGTACAAGTTCAGAAACTTCTATTTCTGATCGACAGGGAAATACCTAGTTTAGTGGGAGGCCCACTATTTGATTTCCAGCCCTATAATTACGGCCCATTCGATAAGACGGTCTACAGTGAGCTTTCCGACCTGGCGGGGGAAGGTGACGTTGTCATAATTCCCCAAAACAATTGGCTTAGTTATCAATTGACTGCAAAAGGACTGGAAGCCGGTAAGAAGATCCTGGAATCTCTACCTAAACAAGCCAGAGATTACATCAGTCAAGTCTCGCAATTTATACGCTCCTTACCATTCGCGGAATTGGTTTCCGCGATCTATGCGGCATATCCAGAAATGCGGCAAAACAGCGTCTTCCAGAAGTGCTAGATGACAGCAGTAGTAGGGATTCTATGCCCGGACGGAGTAATAATCGGGACCGATAGCGCTCTTACCTTGACGTCTGGTCAAACCAGAACGATAGAGCAAACAGCAGAGAAATTAATCATTGTCGGGAACTCCGTTATCATTGCCGGAACTGGACAAGTCGGTTTGGGACAGCGTTTCACCGACGTAGTGCAGAAAGCTTGGGACGCGAAAGTCTTTTCAAATCCTACATCAGCGCTACATAAGGCAAAAACGCTGTGCAAGAATGCGCTTGATGATTTTGTGTCAACTTCAGTTCAGAAAGGAAGCTATGGAGCATTGGTAGCTTTCGTTGCTGAGAACAAAGCGCAACTTTGTGAATTCGCAGTCACCGACTTCCAGCCCGAACTGAAAACCAACCAGCTTTGGTATTGTTCTATGGGCAGTACCCAGCATATTACGGACTCTTTCTTGGCTCTCATACGAGATATTCTGTGGAAGAATGGGCCACCCCCGTTGACCGATGGGCTTTTTGCGGCTACATGGACACTCGACCATGCGGTGACAGTCAATCCTGGGGGAGTGAACGCTCCGGTGAGAATCGCCAGACTAAGTCGCAGTAGGGACGGGCAATTTAAGGCGGAGATTCTTGATGACTTGGAGCTTCAGGAGCATCGAGAGAATATCGCAGGCGCGAAGCAATATCTTCTTAAATATTGCGAGAGTTTACACGCAACAGGTGTAGGGACGCCTGAGGTGCCTCGGCCAAATCTGGGTTCTCCATAGCCTATTTCGTAAAGATGTACACGGCTGTTCGGCAGCCAGCCACATCCACCAACACCGACGGCGGGTGTCACCGGAAGCGTCAAAGTCAAGAGGGGACAAATGTCAGGAATGTTGGATCACGGTCCGCCACGCTGTTATGTGAGCCTATTCCCTCTCTCTTATCTCCAGTATACGGTCAATCCGGAAGACCCTCTCCTCGTTTCGCATTAGGCAGAACGCCCGCATCCCAAGATACTTCTTGCCGCGGTATTCCATTTCCCCCACGGACTCCGGCCTGACGACCCTCGTAGTCTTCTCGTCGCTGGGTTTGAGATACATTATCTCCATAGATGCCCTGTTCTTAATCGCTTGCCTGATTATCTCGATTTTGCCATTCAACGGATGAGCAGCTTCTGCCTTTTGGTACTGGTACCTGGTCAGGAAGTCCATCACCTGGTAATTCGTCCAGATATGCTTCTTGAACGCTGGTTTCTTGAGAACGATGCCTTCCAGCGTGGTGCATCGGCTGAGTGCCACGTACATCTGGCCGTGGGCGAAGGTGCCGCTACCGATGTCGATAATGACCCTATCGAATGTCTTACCCTGGCCTTTGTGAATGGTAACTGCCCAGGCCAGCATCAGCGGGTACTGCGTGAACCTGCCGACGGTCTCCGACTGCAACTGCCCCCCATCAACGAAGAAGCGGTATATCTCCCAGGTGAAGGGCGTAATCTCCACCTCGTCGCCGTCGGCAAGCTCAGCGATGATGATATCATCGCCCTTTCTGTTCTGAGTTATACCGGTAAGCTTGCCGATACTGCCGTTGACCCAGCGGCCCCCGGTATCGTTATTGAGCATCATCACCTGGGCACCCACCTTGACCTGGAGCTCGGTATTGGTGGGCAGGTACTCCCGGCCGAAATCTCCCTCGATACTCCCTGTGAACGTGTAAAGTTTTCCTTGTAGTGCTGCCAAACGCCGGCTGTTGATCTCCTCGGCGAGCCGGTTGGTGGTGGTTAAGTAGACGTAGAAATCATCTGCCGATGGCTCAAATTCCGGTTGGTATCTCTGGTTGAGAAGCTCCAGCCCTTCCGCGGTGATTGAGTTGTTGCGGATAGCGTTGAGCAGAGAAATGAATTCTTCATCGCTCTGGCGATAGATCTTCTCCAGTTCCACGAACTCCATCTCTAAGGATTCGAACACCCGGGCGCCGTAGAAGTAGGGTGTCTCATATAGAGACTGAAATACCTCCTTTTCACTGCTGGTGACCACGGGCGGTAGCTGGTAGAGGTCGCCAATGAAAGCCATCTGAACGCCGCCGAAGGGCTTGTCGGCCTCGGGACCGTTCAACCGCAGGAACCTGTCCACGCAGTCCAAGAGATCAGCCCGTACCATGGATATTTCGTCGATGACGATGATATCCAGCTTGTGATAGATGCTTTCACTATCTTTGCTAGAGCGGAGCCTTTTCACCCGGTCAGGGGTAATGCCGGGTTTGAACCTGAAGAACGAGTGTATCGTCTGTCCTTTGACATTGAGGGCGGCCACGCCGGTAGGCGCCAGTACCACGATATTTTTCTTCGTGGTATTGCGGAAGTATTCCAGTAAAGTCGATTTTCCAGTGCCGGCGCGGCCAGTAACGAAAACATTCTTGTCGGAGTCCTCCATTATTTCGAGGGCACTCCGGAACTGTTCATTAAGCTCTATTGTTGTTTGTCTATTTCTCGGCTGCAGCATTGTTCTATCTTCTAAAATCGATTTCTACATGGACAGGCATCTCTTTAGCTGATCGCTGAATCTCGCCTAAGGAGCGCAGGAAATCCGACTCCAGGTCACCTTCATATGGCTCCGCGCGTGGTAAGCGTTTCTGTTCATCCAGGCACGTTCGGAAAGAAGCCATTGGGTTGCTCATTGAGGACGGGTATTCCCTGACCAAATGGGCAAGACACCTTCGTAATTGCCCATTTGGCTCTATTCCACCCGGAAGGTTGTAGAGTCTGAGGTAAAAGTGCATGAGAAAAGAAACCTGCTCACCGGAAAGGTAATCAGGCGGACGCATGTGGAACCAACCGTAGCCGTAACGATATAGACCGTAACTACACGTTGAATGGCAGAGACCGACTAGTCCGGCCTTGCCTGTGTAAAAAACAACACACGGATTTCCACCCTGTATCGGTCGTTTGCAGACAAAGCACTGGCACTTCCATGTTATCTTCTCCATCTGCCTCCATTATACCCGCTTTATAACTTGTGTAAAAATGGGCAGCCGGAGATGGAAGGGGAGAGAATCGTGCTAGGTTGTCAAATATCTCAAAAGCTCTTTTTGTCGGACAATGAGACTGAAAACACGCACTTTAACAACCGAATAAACGAAGCTCTGACCTGAACGCTTGCCTTCTTTGAAAGGGGGTAAGTATGAGTTCAAGCGTGGTAGCACCACCATCACCAGACGGCGATAACGGCAATCATCAAGGTCATTGTAGCCGTTGCGGTAAGGTCTGGAGTCTAAAAACAAGGCAGGGCGTTTGTCAGTGGTGCGGTCATCTGGCAATATGCCAGTCATCACCAACAAAGCCCCGCAGTATCAAGTCTAGGTCAAACGGAAGGCGAAAGCAAGCTCCAGCCCACAGTAACGGCTACGACCAGCTAAAAGGCGAATGGTTAGCCTACTATAATGTAGCTTCACGCTTTACCGACAGGGTGAAGGTTGAGGATAAAGAGGACATACTCCACACGATAATAGCTACCCTTGCCGATGTAGAGC
>Ga0315543_1001262_pt1 | contig 27862 bp, 25 predicted proteins | sample SalMarSW160210MG_2_FD_203098 | JGI IMG/M metagenome (GOLD analysis project Ga0315543, IMG submission 203098) | Salt marsh sediment microbial communities from the Plum Island Ecosystem LTER, Massachusetts, United States - Salt Marsh Sediment SW1601-210 ... | reverse complement strand
CAGGAGCGCTGATAATGCCCTCGGTGCGGGCAAACTGTATCCCGGCCTCAAAGACCTTGGTCTGAGCTTCAGCCCGGGCTTCAACCAGGCCCAGCTTATGGAGGTGGCAGATGATGGGCGCCATGCCATGGTAGCGCAGCCCACCGGCGTGAATTGGGGGCGGCACAAAGGTATGACCCAGGGTATACATCTTGAGCAGAGGAGTAAGACCAGCCAGGTCGCCAAAGTCATAGGTATATAAGCCCTTGGTCACCGTAGGACAGCTTTCCGGCTCAACGCAGATGATGCGCATATCTTTCTTTTTACCGCTAATCTTATCCCGAATCCAGGGCAGGAACTGCCCGGCGAAGTTGGAGCCGCCGCCGATACAGCCGACGATGATGTCGGGGTAGGCATCGGCCATCTCCATCTGCTTGCGGGCCTCTTCACCGATGATGGTCTGGTGAAGCAGGACATGGTTGAGCACGCTGCCCAGGGAGTAGTGGGTATCGTCACGGCCGAGGGCATCCTCCACTGCCTCGCTGATAGCCAGTCCCAGACTGCCGGGGCAGTCGGGCCACTTGGCCAGCATATCCCGACCCGTCTTGGTATCCGGGCTGGGGCTGGGGACGCAATTAGCCCCCCAGGTCTCCATGGCGATGCGCCGGTAAGGCTTCTGGTCATAGCTAATCCTGACCATATAGACCTTAATTTCTATATCAAATAGTGCGCCGGCGAAGGACAGGGCGCTGCCCCACTGCCCGGCACCGGTCTCGGTGGTGATACGCTTGATGCCCTCCATCTTGTTATAGTAGGCTTGGGCTACCGCCGTGTTGGGCTTGTGGCTCCCCGCCTGGTTGGTCCCCTCGTACTTATAGAAGATTTTAGCCGGTGTATCCAGGGCTTTCTCCAACCGGTAGGCCCGGTGCAGCACGGTAGGCCGCCAGGTGCGGTAAATCTCCAGCACCTCGTCGGGGATTTCAATCCAGCGCTCAGTGCTCACCTCCTGCATAATAAGCCCCATAGGAAACAGGGGCGCCAGGTCATCGGGAGTTACCGGCTTTCCCGTGCCCGGGTGCAGCACTGGCGGCAATGGCTCAGGCAAATCAGCCTGGATATTATACCAGTGGGTCGGCATGTCCTTCTGGTCGAGAAAATACATCGCTCTATTAAATTTCTTGGCCATTTTTCCTCCTTTGATTTCGGGGTTCCAGTTTATTTAAAAGCTTCCGCATTTTAAGGGGCAGTTGATGCCGATAATACAACCTGCGGCACTGGGCTGTCAAGCCCGAACTGTATGTGCCGGGGTTTACTGCGTTTGCATATACAGACGCACTAGCCTATAATTTCCACTGACGGCAATGGCAAACACCAAGGAAAAGGCCAAAATCAAAGAGCAAACCAGAAGCCTGTTACACCGCTTTAACCGCAAAAGAAGCAACCTTATACCCACCCTGCAGAAGGTCCAGGAAGAGCTGGGCTATCTGCCCCGGGAAGCCATGCTGGAGGTCGCCCGGTTTCTGGATATACCGGATATAGACGTCTACGGCGTGGTCACCTTCTACAACCAGTTCCGGCTCAATCCCCCGGGCAAACACTCGATAAGGGTATGCCTGGGCACCGCCTGCCATATGAAGGGCGGCTATATCACCCTGGACGCCTGGAAGAGAAGGCTGAATATTGACCGGGGGCAGACCACCGCCGACCGCGAGTTCGACCTGGATACGGTAGCCTGCGTCGGCTGCTGCGTCATGGCGCCGGTAACGGTGGTCGATGATAAACCAGAGGGCCAGGTGGAACCGACCAAGGTGGACGGTATTCTTCTCTCATTCGAGCAGGAGAAGAAGAAGCGGGGCAAAAAGAAACGGTGAAAGCAACCGGGCTTCCAGGTATAGCCTCGGCTTTCCAGAAAATAAAGAGCCGGGCCGAACTAGGCTGGCAGGAATTGCAGCGCCGCCGGGCGGTAATCATGGTCGGCGCCGCCACCTGCGGCCGGGCCGCCGGGGCACTGGAAGTGCTCCAGGCTTTCAAAAACGAGGTTAAAAAGCACAACCTCGACTGCCCCGTTATCGAAGTCGGCTGCATGGGTCACTGCTACGCCGAGCCGATAGTTATCATCAGCAAGCCGGGCTCTCCCTCCATAGTCTACCAGCAGGTCAACCCGGTGATTGCCCAGAGGCTGGTCAGGGAATTTATCCTGGGCGACGACCCCTGTCTGGAGTTCGTCCTCGGTGCTCTGGAAGCCAACGAGCTGGTTCCCAGCCTGGCCGATTTCCCCCGCGCCAAATTTGAACAGAAGATTATCCTCAAAAACTGCGGGCATATCGACCCGGAGGACATAGACCATTATATCGCCAGCGGCGGCTATTCGGCTTTGGTAAAAGCCCTCCAGCTAACGCCGGAAAAGATTATCGACGAAGTCAAAAAGTCGGGCTTAAGGGGCCGGGGCGGCGCCGGTTTTCCGGCTGGGAAGAAATGGGCAACCTGCCGTAATGCCCCCGGTAAGCCCAAGTATGTCATCTGCAACGGCGACGAGGGCGACCCCGGCGCCTTCATGGACCGGTCTATTCTGGAAAGTGACCCCCACTCCGTAATTGAGGGCTTGCTCATTGCCGGCTACGCCGTTGGCGCCCGCTATGGCTATATCTATGTCCGCGCCGAGTACCCACTGGCTGTCCGTAGAACTCAGCTTGCCCTGCGTCAGGCAAGAAAGCTGAACCTGCTGGGCAAGAATATCCTGGGCAGCGACTTCAGCTTTGATATAAAACCCTTTCAGGGGTCAGGTGCCTTCGTCTGCGGCGAAGAAACCGCCCTTATCGCCTCGCTGGAGGGAAAGTCGGGCACCCCCAACTACCGCCCCCCCTACCCGGCAGTAAGCGGTCTGGAGGGCAAGCCCACCCTCATCAACAATGTCAAGACGCTGGCTTTTATCCGCCATATAGTTGATAAAGGCGCCGAATGGTTCACCGGCATCGGCACCAAACATAGCCCCGGTACGGCCGTCTTCGCCCTGGCCGGCAAGGTGGTCAACACCGGACTCATTGAAGTGCCCATGGGCACCACCCTGCGCCAGGTCATCTTTGACGTCGGCAGCGGCATTCCCGGCGGCAAGCCTTTCAAGGCAGTGCAGATAGGCGGCCCCTCCGGCGGCTGCCTGCCCGAATCGGCTTTAGACCTACCCATTGACTTTGACTCGCTGGCCGATGCCGGGGCGATGATGGGCTCCGGGGGCATGATTGTCCTTGATGAAGACGACTGCATGGTGGAGATAGCCCGCTATTTTCTGGAGTTCACCCAGCGCGAGTCCTGCGGCAAGTGTACTTTTTGCCGCCTGGGGACAAAGCAGATGCTGGAAATGCTGGCCGAATTTACCCTAGGCAAGGGCAAAATCAAAGACCTGGATACCCTCACCGAGCTGGCCGAAGACATCAAGGCGGGCTCACTCTGCGGCCTGGGCAAGACGGCACCCAACCCGGTGCTGACCAACCTGCGCTATTTCCGCGACGAGTACGAAGCCCACATCAAGGAGGGCCGGTGCCCGGCGCTGATGTGCCAGGAGCTTATCGCCTACTACATCATTCCGGATAAGTGCGAGCTCACCTGCGACGCCTGCGTCGGCACCTGCACCGTGGAAGCCATATCCAGCCACCCCAAGAAAAGGTATAAGATTATCGACCAGGAGAAGTGCGTCAAGTGCGGCACCTGCCTTACTGCCTGCCCGCCGCAGTATAACGCCATCGTCAAGCTATCGCCACCCGACCAGGTGCCAAAATGAAAACGGTATCATTAATCATTGACGGCAAAAAATTAAAAGCCCCGAAAGGGGAGAGAGTCCTCTGGGCGGCGCTGGAAAATGATATTTATATACCCCATCTCTGCGCCCGCCACGATAATTCGGCTCCGGATGCCTCCTGCCGGCTGTGCTGGGTGGAAATAGAGGGCCAGAGCCGGCCGGTCACCGCCTGCACCGAAACAGTGGCCGAAGGCATGGTGGTAAACACCCGTGGAGAAGCCGCTATAAGGCTGGCGCGCACCGCCCTCGAACTGCTTTTAGCCAGCAACGCGGTGGACTGCGCTAACTGTGCCAAGAGCGGCAACTGCGAGCTGCAAAAGATAGCCGCCCACCTCAAGGTCAACCTCAAGACCCGGCGGTTTAGGAAAATCCTGCGCAACCTGCCGGTGGACACCAGCAGCCCGCTATTTACCTACGACCCTAACAAGTGCGTGCTCTGCGGCCAGTGCATCTGGGTCTGCCGAAAGCGTCTGGGCATCGGTGCCCTTGGCTTTGCCCACCGCGGCTTTAACCGCAGAATGACCACCTTTGGCGACCAGCCCATCGGCCAGTCCCCCTGCCGGGAGTGCCGTGAATGCGTGAATATCTGTCCCACCGGAGCTCTCTGCTTCAAGTAAGCGGAGCTAAATCTTTATACCCCGGCCAGTCCCCCGCCCAGTTCCAGTAGCTTTTCCACCCGTGCTAAGCTATCGCTTTCGGCGTAGATGCGGAGCACCGGCTCGGTGCCGGAGAACCTGATAAGCAACCAGCTGGTATCGGCCAGGGTGATGTGAAAACCGTCGATGGTGTTTACCTTTACCACCTTAACCCCGCCGATGGATTGAGGTAAATTATCACTGACCCGCTTGATTATCGCCTGGCGCCGGTCTTCGGGAAAGGTGAAGTCCCGGCGCTGGTAATAGTGAGGACCGACTTTACTATACAGATAATCCAGCAGCTGCGAAGTCGTCCTGCCGGTCCGGAGCATGAAATCCAGGAAATAGATACCGGCTAATATACCGTCCCGCTCCGGCATATGGTCGCGGAAGCCATAGCCCCCGCTCTCCTCCCCCCCGATGAGGGCGTTTTCGGCTATCATTACCGGGGCCACATATTTAAAGCCCACCGGCACCTCATGGACAGGCAGCTTATATATCTCCCCCAGGCGGTCAATCATGGTGGTGCTGGTAAGCGTCCTCACCAGGGCCCCCCGCTCCCCCCTCACCTCCAGCAGGTAGAGACAGAGCAGGGCAAAGACCTGAAGCTGGGTTAGAAACCGCCCCTTCTCATCGATGATACCGATGCGGTCGGCATCGCCGTCGGTAGCCAGGCCGACGTCTGCCTTCTGCTCTTTTACGATTGCCGATAGCCTGGCCAGGTTAGCCGCGATGGGCTCGGGCTGTATGCCAGGAAAGTTAGGGTTGCGCTCGCCGTTTATCTCGGTAAGCTGGATAGCTCCCCCGCTTAAAAGCCGGCCGAAGTAGCCAATACCAGCCCCGTACATAGGGTCGGTAACTACCTTGAGCCTGGCCTGCCGCAGCCGTTCCAGGTCAACCAGCTTGCTTATCTGATGGGCATAGCTGGGGGCGAGGTCAAGGTATTCCACCATTCCCCCGTCTAACGCCTCAGACAGCGGCAAGCGCTTTACCTTTCCCGTGGCCAGGGCATCAGCGATGCGCTTTTCTATTTCAACAGTAACCTCCGGCGCGGCGCTGGTGCCCTGTTCCGTCTTGAACTTAAAGCCGTTCCATTGCGCCGGGTTATGGCTGGCGGTGATGACGATAGCCCCACCCACCCCATTCTCGATAACTCCGTAGCTTACCACCGGCGTGGGGGTAGGTTGGGGGCACAGATAAACCTTTATTCCATTGGCGGCGGCAACCTCAGCGGCGGCGGCGGCGAAGTCCTCCGAGGCAAGGCGGGTGTCGTAACCGACTATCAGCCCTCTATCGGCTAAACCCGCCCCTTTCAGGTAGCCAGCCACCCCTTGGGCGCAGGCGCACACGTTATCAAGGGTAAAATCCTGGTTGATAATGCCCCGCCAGCCGTCGGTGCCGAATTTAATAGGATTTTTAGCCAAACCCACCTCTTTTGAACCCTATTCTATCACGAAAAATCACCGCCCGCATGGGTGTTATTTCCACGCCCCGGTGAACGCGTTGCCTTGACGCTGCCTCTTAGAGTTTCTATAATGGTTTTTACCGCAGGAGTCGGTCGGAAAGGGGATATAATAATGGCCAAGAATACCGCCGAGAAGGCCTACAAGCTGGGGAAGGAATACGAAAAGAAATACATGGGCTGCAGCCAGTGCTGTGTAGCCGCACTCCAGGATGCCCTTGACATCAGAAACGATGATGTTTTCAAGGCCGCTACCGGTCTGGCCGGTGGGGGCGCCGGGACTATTGACGGCAGTTGCGGGGCCTATGTGGGGGGTATCATGGTTCTGAGTTCCCTGTTAGGCAGGGAGAGGGACAAATTTGACGATTTTGAGAGTATCGCTCCCGACTCCAGGGCCTTTAAACTGCTCAGGAAGTTCCGCGACAAATACATTGAGGAATACGGCTCCGTAATCTGCCGCGATATCCTTACCAAAATATTGGGGCGGCCCTACTACCTGGCTGACCCGGACGATTTTAAAAAATTTGAAGAGGCCGGGGGCCATGGCGATAAAGGCTGCGTTGAGGTGATAGGCAAAGCCGCCAAGTGGATGGCGGAGCTTATAGAGGAAGAGGGACTGCTTTAGATAATTTAGGTAACCCCATCCCCTTTATCCCCTTCCCCTTAACAAGGGGAAGGGGAAATTATTCTTTAGAAGAGGGGCTTCGCCCCTCTTAAACTCCCCTAATTTACTTCCCCGCCTCCTTCTTCAGCATCTCGGCCTTGTCCGTCTTTTCCCAGGGTAAATCTAAATCTTCTCTGCCAAAGTGCCCGTAGCAGGCGGTCTGCCTATAAATTGGGCGGCGGAGGTCAAGGTAGCGGATGATTGCCTCCGGCCTGAGGTCGAAGTGCTTATCTATCAGCCCCAGCAAAACCTTGTAATCAACCTGGCCGGTGCCGAAGCTCTCTAAGGATACCGAAAGCGGGCGGGCGACGCCGATAGAGTACGAAATCTGGATTTCCAGCCGCCTGGCCAGACCGGCGGCGACGATATTCTTGGCTATGTAGCGGGCCATGTAAGCCGCCGAGCGGTCAACCTTGGTCGGGTCTTTACCCGAAAAGGCACCGCCGCCGTGACGAGCAACGCCGCCGTAGGTATCGACCAGGAGCTTGCGGCCGGTAAAGCCGGTATCGGATACCGGCCCCCCCACCACGAAGCGCCCGGTAGCATTGACATAGAACCTGGTATTATCATCGATGAGTGAGGGCGGGATAACGGCTTTAATTACCTGCTTCATAATATCCCGCTCAATCTGAGGCTGGCTGACATCAGGGTTGTGCTGGGCGCCAATGACGATGCTGTCTATGCGCCGGGGAGTGCCGTTGCTGTACTCCACGGTCACCTGCGATTTGCCGTCGGGGCGGAGGTAAGGTAGGGTGCTGTCCTTGCGCACCTGAGCCAGCCGCCGGCACAGCTTATGGGCAAGGGAGATAGGCAGCGGCATAAGCTCCGGGGTTTCGTTGCAGGCAAAGCCGACCATCATCCCCTGGTCGCCGGCGCCTATCTTATCCAGTTCGTTGGCGGAAGCCGCCTTGGCTTCCCGCGATTTATCCACCCCCAGGGCGATGTCGGGGGACTGCTCCTTGATAGATACCATCACCCCGCAGGACTGATAGTCAAAGCCGTATTCGGGGTAGCTATAGCCGGCGTCGCGGATAACCTCCCGCACCACATGGGGGATTTCAATGTAGCAGCCGGTGGTAATCTCACCCAGCACTATTACCAGGCCGTTGGTAACCGCCGTCTCGCAGGCCACCCGGCCGTAGGGGTCTTCTTTCAAGATAGCGTCGAGGACGGCGTCCGATATCTGGTCACAGAGCTTATCCGGGTGCCCCTCGGTAACCGATTCTGAAGTAAGCATATAGGCCGGCGAACTACTAAAGCTGCTTGGCATTTTGTCTCCTTCTAGGTACCCTGCTCCCAGCTGGTCAGGTATTTCTTCTGCTCCGGGGTCAAGCTATCAATACTGATACCCATGGACTGGAGTTTCAAGCGGGCTACCTGCTTATCTATCTCTTCGGGCACGGGGTGAACCCTAATATCCAGGCTGCCCCGGTTTTTAACCATATACTCCAGACTGAGGGCCTGGTTGGCGAAGCTCATATCCATGACGCTGGCGGGGTGCCCTTCGGCGGCGGCCAGGTTAACCAGACGGCCCTCGGCCAGCAGATAGAGGCGCCGGCCGTCCTTCATGGTATACTCGTCCACCAGCGGCTTTACCTGGCGCTTATTAGTGGCCAGGCTTTCCAGGAAGGGAATATTTATCTCCACGTTAAAATGCCCGCTGTTGGCGATAATAGCGCCGTCCTGCATCACCTCCAGAGAGGCTTTATCAATGACATTTATATCACCGGTAATGGTAATAAAGATATCGCCCAGTTTGGCGGCTTGGGCGATTGGCATAACCCGGTAGCCGTCCATGACCGCCTCCAGGGCGCGCACCGGCTCAACCTCGGCCACAATCACCTGTGAGCCTAAGCCCTTGGCCCTCAGGGCGACGCCGTGCCCGCACCAGCCGTAGCCGCAGACCACCACCTTCTTGCCCGCCCAGAGGATGTTGGTAGCCCGGGTGATACCGTCGATGGTGCTCTGGCCGGTACCATAGCGATTATCAAACAGGTACTTGGTCTGGGCGTCGTTGACGGCAATTATGGGGTACTTTAGCTTCCCGGCTCCCTCCAGGCTACGCAGGCGGAGAACGCCGGTGGTGGTCTCCTCGGTACCGCCGATAACACCATCAATTAGATCAGCCCGCTTGGTATGCAGGGTGGCCACCAGGTCGGCGCCGTCGTCCACGGTGAGTTGGGGTTTATTATCCAGGGCGGTATTGATGTGCTTGTAATAGGTCTCGTCATCCTCCCCCCTGATGGCGTTAACCGGAATATCGTATTCCACCAAAGCGGCGGTGACGTCGTCCTGGGTGCTCAAAGGGTTGGAAGCACAGAGGATAACATCAGCCCCACCCTCCTTCAGGGTCAGCGCCAGGTTGGCCGTCTCGGTGGTTATATGGAGACAGCCCGAAATCCGTATGCCTTTCAGCGGCTCCTCTTTAGCGAAGCGCTCCCTGATGAGTTTGATTACCGGCATCTCGCGTGAAGCCCACTCTATTCGCTGCTTACCGGCTCCGGCCAGCGAAGGGTCTTTTATATCAAAATTTTTAGTCAACCTCACCCCCTTAATCCCCCTCTCCACTCTTGGAGAGGGGGAAGGAGACTCTAGAGAGGGGGCTTCGCCCCCTCTTAAACTCCCCCCTTTAATAAACTTTATCCAAAATCTGCCTTATATTTTCCGCCAAAGGCTTGGAGGTATCAATTATAGCATGTTTTGGGGGTGATGCCTCCTTAACCGGGTTAAAGACTTCTTTCTGCGAACCGTAAATCTCCCAGCGCCCGTCGGAAACCGAGCCTTGCTTTAACCGCCGCGCCAGCCGCTCTTTTATCTTTTCCTCATCCAGCCGGCACTCTATGATAAAAAAGCCGGCGCCTGCCTCCTCGGCAAGCTCTTTGGCCTTTAGCCTCTCCTCAGCCTTGATAAAAGAGGCATCCAGAATCACCGAGCCCCCCTCCCCCAGAATATCCCCCACCCCGGAGAACATCTTATCATAGGTCTTACGGGAAAGCTCAGTCGAGTAAATCCCGCCAGTGAACCCCTCAAAGCGGTGCTCGTTCAGGGGAACGCCGGCCAGTTCTTTGCGGGTAATGTCCGAGGCTATAACCGCCAGTCCCAGCCTCTTAGCCAAGGCCTGAGCCATTGTAGACTTGCCCGTCCCCACCAGCCCCACGGTGATAAACAGCATTGGTTTAGCTCTGGTGTAAGCGCGGGCTAAATCAAAGTAGCTGGCGGCTACCTCCAGGGTCTGTTTCTTTTCATCGTCAGCGATGTAGGGGTCATCCAGCTTAAAGCTCTCCACCTTGCCCCTCACGTAAGCCCGGTAGCACTTGTAGAAACCGAGCAACTCCAAAAGCTCCTCATCCCCACTATCAGCCACATAGGCTTTTACCAGACTGCGGGATAGGTCGGCCCGCCCGTAGTGGTCTAAATCCATGGCCAGGAAAGCCATCTCCGAGGCGATGTCGCAGTACCGGAAGCGGTCGTTAAACTCTATGCAGTCGTAGATGCATATATTATCGGTAAAGCAGATATGGGCGGCGTGGAGGTCGCCGTGACAGTCCCTGATTCGGCCCTCTTTTATCCGCCTGTTAAATAAGGGGGCGTTCTTCCCGACAAAGCCGTCGGTATACTCCCTGATGCGGCGGTAGCTACCTTTAGAAATGGTCCTGCCGATGTACTTCTCGGTCTGGTCAAAATTCTCATCGGTATTGCGGGTGATGGCTTTAATTTCGCCAAAGGCGCTGATTTCGGCGTTAGTCTCCGCTTTTTTGTGAAACGCTGCCAGCTTTTGCGCCACCCCGGTTATCATCTCCACTGATACCCGGTTATCAGCCAGCAGAACATTCATCATTTTCTCCTGGGGCAGGCGGCGCATCTTGACGGCGTACTCTACAGTTTCCCCCCTCCCCCCAACACGAATCTCCCCATTATCTTTAGTTATGGGCACCACCCCCAGATAGGCATCGGGGCAGAGGCGGCGGTTAAGCTCGACCTCCTTCTGGCAGAAGAAACGGCGTTTTTCCAGGGAGGTATAGTCCAGAAAGCCCAGGTCTACCGCCTTCTTCACTTTATAGACAAATTCTTTAGCGAGAAAGACAAAGGACATCTGGGTCTGCATAAGCTCTATCCTTCCCGTGGCTTCGGGGTAGGCTTCAGGCTCTAGCAGTGCTTTAACCAGTTCCGGCAGCATCAGAGTTTATTAACTCCCCTCCCCCGTTTTATCTTTTCCCGCCCGCCACCCTTGTGGAAGGGCTAAAGCCCTTTTATCCCCACCCCACTTTTAACAGTTCTTTTTCTTCCCATACCCACCCACCCAAAAGGGTTTCACCCCTTTTCACCTCTTTAACCCCACCCCACAGGTGGGGGATATTACTTTTTCCTTCCCCCCATTTAAGGGATTTTTAAAGGCGGAGCCTTTGAGGGCGGGAGGGCGGGAAGTAAAACGCACTCTAAAAATCGGGCTAGACCTCCCCTTATCCCCCCTCGCTTGAATCCAGTTTACTTTTATCCTAAGCAGCAAGTCAATCCTCCCATACCACCTCACCATCAAGAATGGTCATCTCCACCCGGATATCTTTAATCAGCTCCGGCAGCGATTTTAGGGGGTCGGCGCTTAATACCGCCATATCCGCCAGCTTACCGGGAGCGATAGCGCCTTTTACATCCTCCTCAAAAGATGCGTAGGCGGCATTAGCGGTATACATCTCCAGCGCCTGCTGGGGTGAAACGGCTTCCTGCGGCAACACTTCCTGCCCCGATTCCGCCCGCCGGGTAACGGCGGCATATATTCCCACCAGTGGGTTATCAGAAACCACCGGCGAATCCGAGCTGCCAGCCACCACCAGGCCGCTACCCAGGAAAGACTTAATCCGGTAAAGCCACCGCTGCCGTTCGGGGGGTACGGTAGCCAAGTATCTCTCCCCGCTATAGTAAATAAACGGCGGCTGGGTGACCACCATAGCTTTGAGCTTCTTTAGCCGCTCCAGCAGCTCAGGCGGGCACTCGGAGCAGTGCTCCAGGCGGTGTCGCCGCCCCGCTACAGGTAACTGTCCAGCGACATATTCCAGAGCGGAAATAGCCGCCGCCGCCGCGCCCGGCTCAACACAGTGGATAGCCAGCTGAAACCCCGCCCGGTGGCTATCTAAAGTCTGCCTGTTTAATTCTTCCTGCGGCGGCTGCAGCCGTCCCGTGGTCTCGGTAAGCACTATCTTTACCCCACCCAGCCGCAGTTGCTCGTCGCCTGAGCCGAACGCCAGACCTCTCTCTTGAAACTGGGGTAAAGCGTCAAAACCAAACATCATCGATACCCGGCTGGCAAGCTCGCCACTCTGCTTAAAACGCTTGAGGGTCTGCCAGCGGCCGTAATCGTTGCTGGCCGAAGCCTCCTGCAGCGAGGTGATGCCCATAGACAGATAGTGCCGGTTGGCCAGGGCCATGCCCTCCGCCAGCTCCTCATCGGATAGCGGCGGCAGCACCTTCTGCCGGATATAGCTCATCATCTCAAAGAGGAGGCCGCTGGGCTCTCCGCTGTCAAGCTCTCTTTCGATAATCGCCCCCGGAGGCTCCGGCGTTTCTCTATTAATACCCGCCAGGGAGAGTGCCATACTATTGAGGACGCAGGCGTGCAGCGAGCGGTGGTAAAGGACTACCGGGTGCTCCGGCGCCGCCTCATCTAAATCCCGGTGGTTGGGGTGCCGTTTCTCCACCAGGTAGAACTCGTTGTAATCGGTGGCGGTAATCCAGTTGCCCGGAGGAGTATTTTTAGCACGCTGGCGGACAGCCGCCTTGATATCGGCGATAGACCCCACCGCCGGCGGGCTGAGGTCGATACTGCCCAGCTTTCTGATAAAGCCGAAGATATGGCAGTGGGCGTCGTTAAAGCCGGGTACTACCGTCTTTCCCTGGCAGTCGATTACTTTGCTCTTGGACCCCTGCACCTCCCCCAGCCGGTCATTATCGCCAACCAGCCATATTTTGTTACCCCTGATGGCCACCAGCCCGGCGGCGGGCCTGGCAGGGTTCATGGTTATTACATTGGCGTTAGTCAGAATAAGGTCGGCTGACACTTCTTGTTCTACCCCTCCCCATTTTAAATCTTTTCCCACCCAAAGGAAGCCTCACTCTTTGGTAGTGGGGCAATTTAAATGGCTATGCCTCTGTTGTAGTAATGAGATAATAAAAATAGCCTATCACTAGCCCCACCAAAAAGATGATGTGCCAATCGTTAAATAACCAATCCCAAAAATCCTTGTACATCCTGTTGGGATCATTATTATCAATTCTCACAGTTGCAACTCCAACGGATGATAACTTCAATCCCCTCTTTTCGTCTCTTTACCCCACCCCGTTTTTAATCAGAGTTTTTCTTCCCATACCCACCCACCCAAAAGGGTTTCACCCTCTTGGACTCTCTTCCCCCACCCCACAGGTGGGGGAGATGTCACTTTCCCTTCTCCCAACAGAAAGGGGTAATTATAACCCCTTTTAAGGAGTTGATAGAGGTCTAACCTCATATAGGGTGGGAGGGTGGGAAATAAAACTTACGCTAAAAGCCGGGTGATTCCCCCCTTTGACCGGATAGCTACAGAGTAGTATACTACTGGCAACCTAAAAGCAACAACCAAGCAGCGATGAACTGGCAGAAGGTAACTGAGAAACTGGTCTCCTGGATAAGAGACAGGGTAGCGGCGGCCGGGAGCAAGGGGGTAGTGGTGGGCTTAAGCGGCGGGCTGGACTCCTCGGTAGCGGCGGTACTCTGTCACCACGCCTTCCCCCAGGACATGCTGGCACTGATCTTGCCCTGCCACGGCAGCGATGAGGATGTTGAGCACGCCCGGATGGTGGCTGACCAGTTCTCCATCCCCGCCAAGATGGTAGCTCTTGATGACACCTATGACACCTTGCTCAAGGTACTGCCCGATGACAGGGCAGCCGAAGTCAGCCGTCTGGCTCAAGCCAACCTCAAAGCCAGATTAAGAATGCTCACCCTTTACTATTTCGCCAACCAGCTAAACTATCTGGTGGTCGGCTCAAGCAACCGGGACGAGCTTACCCTGGGCTACTTCACCAAGTACGGCGACGGCGGGGTCGATATCCAGCCGCTGGGCAACCTGCTCAAAGGGCAGGTAAAAGAACTAGCTCAATTTTTGGGCATCCCCCAGCCCATCATCAACAAGCCCCCCTCAGCTGGATTATGGGAGGGGCAGACCGATGAAGAGGAGCTTGGGGTGAGTTACGACGAACTTGACCGTTATTTGGCTTCTGGTGAAGCCTCAGCGGCAATTAAAAAAAGGGTTGAGTCGATGATAGCCACTAATCGGCATAAGCGCCAGCCGCCGCCGGTGGCCGACCTTTAGGCTAATCCAGGCTGTCGCCAAGGTACCAGGACGAAGATAACTCCTTGTTTTAAGGGGATTTCTGTGCTATGATTTTGGTGAGGCGAATATGACCACGGAGAAAGTTAAGGCGCTGGAGCTAGCTATCAGCCAGATAGAGAAGCGCTTTGGCATAGGCTCAGTGATGAAGCTGGGGGAAACCCCACCCACCAAGATAAAGGCTATTCCCAGCGGCTCACTGGCGCTGGACCTGGCATTAGGTATAGGTGGCATCCCCAGAGGACGGATTACCGAGATATTCGGTCCCGAGTCGTCGGGGAAAACCACCCTGGCCCAACATATCATCGCTGAAGCGCAAAAACTGGAAGGCATGGTTGCCTATATTGACGCCGAGCATGCTCTGGACCCCATCTATGCGGCCAACTGCGGGGTCAATGTTGATGACCTGCTCATCTCTCAACCCGATACCGGTGAGCAGGCTCTTGAAATCACCGAAGCCCTGGTCAGGAGCGGGGCGGTTGATGCCATCGTAATTGACAGCGTAGCGGCACTGGTACCCCAGGCTGAGATTGAAGGCGAGATGGGCGATGCCCATGTCGGCCTGCAGGCCCGCCTGATGTCTCAAGCCCTGAGGAAGCTGGCGGCCGCTATCGGCAAATCGGGTACAGCGGTAATATTCATCAACCAGCTAAGAGAGAAGGTTGGTATTATCTTTGGTAATCCCGAGGTGACACCAGGAGGCAGGGCTCTCAAATTCTACAGCTCGGTAAGGATAGACCTGAGGCGGGTTGAGGCTATCAAACAGGGAGACAAAACTATAGGCAATCTTGTCAGAGCTAAGGTGGTCAAAAATAAAACTGCCCCCCCCTTCCGAATTGCTCAGTTTGACATCATGTTTGACCACGGCATAAGCAAGGTGGGCAATATCTTAGACCTTGGTGTAGAGCTGGGGCTAGTAAAAAAGAACGGCGCTTTCTTCTCCTATGGTGACATTCGTCTGGGGCAAGGTAGGGAAAATGCAAAACTCTACCTGAGCCAAAATCCCGAGTCTGCCCAAGAGATTGAGCAGCAGGTTAGAGCCTCAGCCAACACCGACCATAATAATTCAGCTTAACACTATTCGAAATAGTACAGGTTAATAAGCGGATAATTAAGGCTGAGGCTTGAGGCTTCAGCCTTTTGTTTTGGAAAGGGACAGGATGAAAAAAGTCACCGCCATCCGTAGCGGCAAGCGGGGCAAGCGGGTCAATGTATTTCTGGACGAAAAGTTTGCCTTCAGCCTGGAAGATGAGGTAGCCGTCAAAGAGGGCTTAAGAGCCGAGCAGGCGCTCTCTGAAGAGGAGATTGAGGCGCTAAAAAAAGCCGACCTCTTCCAGCGCTGCCTTAACGCCGCCTTCCACTTCCTCAGCTACCGGCCGCGCAGCGAGACCGAGCTAAGACAGCGCCTCAACCGGCGCGGCTTTGACAGCGATAACGTGGCGGCGGTGCTGACTAGGCTAAAGGAACAGGGTCTGGTGGATGACCTAGCCTTCGCTCAATTCTGGAAGGACAACCGGGAGTCATTTCGTCCCCGCAGCCAGTGGCTGACCCGGCTCGAACTCCGGCAAAAGGGAGTAGCCGAGGAAATTATCGAACGGGTAGCCGCTCAGGTCGACGACGAAGCCAGCGCCTACCGGGCAGCCACAGCTAAGGCTCGCCGCCTCTCCACGGCTGATTATGACGGCTTTCGCCGCCGGTTAGGCGAATACCTCAAACGTCGCGGCTTCGGCTACGGGTTGATAAAACCAACGGTGGAACGGGTGTGGCAGGAGTGCGGTGGTGGAAGACAATAAGTGAAAGGGGGGTGAAAAATGGAGCTAACGGGAGTAGGACCAATATTAGCCGTTTTCTTCAGCTTCGTTATAGGTGTCGTCTTCGGCGGCATGGCCACCTTCCTCTTCAGGAGGATGATGGTAAACCGCCAGCTTCGTGTTGCCCAGCGCAAAGCGGCCAAGGTCATAGCTGAGGCCAAGCTGGAGTACAAGAATACCCTTGACGAAGCCAAACAGGAGTCCGACAAAATCAAGGCCTCCGCCGACGCTGAATACAAGGAACGGCGGTCGGAATTACAGCGTCAGGAAAACCGCGTGTCGCAAAAGCTGGAGACGCTGGAGCACAAAATAGAAGGCGTAGAGCAGCGCGAGCGCCACCTGACCAACAAGGAAAAGGAGATGGAGTCCATCCGCAGTGGCCTGGAGGAGGTCAGGGACAAGCAGTTAAAGCAGCTGGAGCTGATTTCGAGCATGTCCACCGACGAGGCCAAGCAGACCCTGCTCGACGCTGTCGAAGGCGAACTGCAGGAAGAGTCCTCGCGGCGCCTCCGGGAATGGGAAATCAAGCTCAAAGAGGAATCCGATAAGAAATCCCAGGAGATTCTGGCGATGGCTATCCAGCGCAGCGCCTCCGAGGTGGTCTCGGAAACCACGGTAGCCACCGTCCCCCTGCCCAGTGACGAAATGAAAGGCCGGCTTATCGGCCGGGAGGGGCGAAACATCCGGGCTCTGGAGCAGGCTACCGGGGTCGACCTGATAGTCGACGATACCCCGGAAGCGGTAACCATCTCCAGCTTCGACCCGGTGCGGCGGGAGATAGCCCGCCTGGCTTTAAGCAAGCTTATCCTCGATGGTCGCATCCACCCCGCCCGCATCGAGGAGGTGGTCAACAAAACCAAGGAGGAGGTAGATGCGGCCATCTTTACTGCCGGCGAGCAGGCCGCCTACCAGGTAGGGGTGCAGGCACTGCGCCCCGAGCTTATCAAGCTGCTGGGCCGCCTCAAGTACCGCACCAGCTACGGGCAGAACGTGTTAAACCACTCCGTTGAAACTGCCCACCTGGCCGGCATGATTGCCGGGGAACTGGGGGCCAACGTAGCCCTGGCCAAGAGGGCGGGGCTGCTCCATGACATCGGCAAAGCGGTAGACCGGGAGGTAGAAGGCTCCCATGCCCTCATCGGTGCCGAACTGGTCAAACAATGGGATAAATCCCCGGAGGTTGTCCAGGGCGTGGCCGAGCACCACTTCGAAACCGATTCCACCAGCATCTGGGGCTTTATTGTGTCCGCCGCCGACGCCATCAGCGGCGCCCGGCCCGGCGCCCGGCGCGAGTCTCTGGAACACTACCTCAAGCGGCTCAAGGCGCTGGAAGACATCTCCAACAGCTTCAATGGGGTGGAGAAGTCCTACGCCATTCAGGCCGGCCGTGAGGTCCGCATCCTGGTCAAGCCCGAAGAAATAGATGACCTGGGGGCGATGAGGCTGGCCCGGGACATCGTCAAGAAGATAGAAGATAGCCTGCAGTACCCGGGACAGATAAAGGTCACCGTACTCAGGGAGACCAGAGCGGTAGATTATGCCAAATAACTCCCCATGAAAACTTCACTTCGCTCGTTTTCACGGGGGCCCCAGAGTCTGAAACGGTAAATCTGAAAATCCGGGGTCCCCGGAAAAACGGAGCTTTTCTGGGGCAAGTGAAGGAGGAAAGACCAGTGCTGATACTGGCTATAGGCGATGTTATCGGCAAGCCGGGCCGGAAGGCGTTAAGCCAGCTCCTGCCCAGCCTCCACCGGCAATACGGCATAGACCTGATTATAGTCAACGGTGAGAACGCCGCCGGCGGCATCGGGCTGACCCTGGCCACGGCCAGGGAAATGCTTGACGCCGGTGCCGACGTGCTGACCTCGGGGAACCACATCTGGATGCACCGTGAAATTTACCCCTACCTCGATAGTGACATGCCCATCCTGCGCCCGCTAAACTACCCCCCAGGCGTGCCCGGCCGGGGCTATCTGGTCATCGGCAAAGTAGCTGTGGTAAATATCATCGGCCGCGTCTTTATCGGCGATTTTGACTGCCCATTCCGGGCTATGGACCAGCTGCTGATTGAGCTAGAGCCGAAAATCATCATCGTTGACTTCCACGCCGAGGCCACTTCGGAAAAGGTAGCTATGGGCCGCTACCTGGACGGGCGGGTCAGCGCCGTGGTCGGCACCCACACCCACGTGGGCACCACCGACGCCCAGATTCTACCCAAGGGCACCGCCTATGTCAGCGACATCGGCATGACCGGCCCCCTGGATTCAGTCATCGGTGACGATGCCGAAGCAGCCATCCAGCGCTTCCTAACCAGCCTGCCCCACCGCCTGTCGGTGGGCAAGGGCAAAACCGCCTTAAACGGCATACTGGTCAAGGTTGACGATGACACCGGCAAAGCGCTGAGCATCGAGCGAATCTACCAGGAGGTAGAGTAGCGGTGGGGCAGGCTGACCTCCACATCCACTCCACTGCTTCCGATGGTCGGCTCACCCCGGCCGAGGTGGTACAGGAGGCAGCCAGGCGGGGCTTAAAATTTATGGCTCTTACTGACCACGATACCGTCGACGGTATCGCTCCGGCTAAAGCGGCGGTGCAAAGTTTTCCCGGGCTAAAGCTGATACCCGGCGTCGAAATCAGCACCGATATACCGGAGGGCGAGGCCCATGTCCTCGGCTACTTCATAGACTACACCGGAAAGGAACTGGGGGCGAAGCTGAACCGGTTCCGCAACTCCCGGCTTAAGCGGGCCCAGGGCATGGTGGCCAAACTGGATAAACTAGGCATCCACCTAGACTGGCAGCGAATCGAGCAGATAGCCGGCGCCAGCGTTATGGGACGTCCCCATATCGCCCAGGCTATGCTGGAGAAGGGCTATATAAATTCTTTCAAACAGGCCTTCACCGATTATATCGGCCGTGACCGCCCCGCCTATGTAGAGCGGGAAAAGCTAACCCCCACCGAGGCGGTGGCGCTGATAATTAAAGCCCGGGGGCTGGCGGTGCTGGCTCACCCCTTCACCGTCGGTGAGCCGGAGGCAATGATTAAAGAATTAAAGGCGGCCGGACTATCCGGCATCGAATCTTATTATGATAACTATACCGCCGGGGAAGTCGACCTTCTGGTGAAGCTGGCCCAAAAATACAATCTTATTGCCACCGGCGGCAGTGATTTTCACGGCATAGACTCCAGTGAATCGGTCATCGGCGGGCCCGATTTGCCGCTGGCATCAGTGGAAAAACTTATCGCTAAGGCAAAAAAGATAAACCCAGACCTTAATTTTTAAGGGGAGCTTATGGCTATTGCCTTTATCTTACTGCTGGTGGGCGCCTACCTTCTGGGCTCAATGCCCACCGCTTACCTGGCTGGCCGCTGGTGGCGGGGGATAGACGTAAGACAATATGGCAGCGGCAACGTCGGCGCCTCCAATCTGGTCAGGTTATCAGCCAAATGGCTGGCCATTGTGGTCACTATCGTTGATTTGGGCAAGGGGATACTGGTAATTTGGGTGGCTCAACTGGCCGGGCTGGGTATTGCCCAGCAGGTAGCCATCGGGCTGGCGGCAATTATCGGCCATAACTGGCCGGTATTTCTACGCTTCAGCGGCGGCCGGGGGGTATTAGTCACCCTGGGGGTCGCCTTTTTCCTGCCCCTGAGCAACGGCCCGCTGGTGCCCTGGGCGTTAATCGTCTCTCTCGCTCTGGTGGCAATCTTCGTCTTTATCTTCCACAACCTGCCGGTAGGCACCATAGCCGGCATGGCCGCCCTGCCCCTGGTCAGCTGGCTCACCAATGAGCCGCTGGCGTTTATTCTGGGATTTCTAGCCATGTTCTTGCTGATGATTATCCGGCGGCTGACGGCGCCCAAATCCTCGCTTACCGCTTCGGTATCCACCGGGGAACTGATAGTTAACCGCCTGCTTTTTGACCGTGATATTAGAGACAAGGAAGCCTGGATATACCGCAAACCGGCCAGGTCAGCCCCAAAAAAGGAGAAGGGGTGACCCCCGGATGAAATGCGCCTATCATCCTGATGTCGAAACCAATCTAAGGTGCGGCAAGTGCGATAAGCCGATATGCCCCAAATGCATGGTGCAGACACCGGTAGGCGCCCGCTGCCGCGATTGTGCCGGGCTGGATAAATTGCCCACCTTCCGCGTTTCCACCAGGTACTATCTGATAGCCGCCGGAACCGCCGTGGGCATGGCTATCGCCTGCGGGGCCGCCTGGGGGGTGATTGAGTGGCTGGTGCCTCTGTTCTCCCTTAACCTGCTGCTGGCGCCGGCGGTGGGCTACGCCATCGGGGAGGTAACCAGCATCTCGGTCAACCGCAAGCGGGGCACGGGACTGGCCGTGCTCGGTGGTATTGCCGTCGCCCTAAGCTACGGCGTTACCTATTTCTTCCCCGGCGCATTTCATTTTGGCATATTTAGTGTCGTTTATCATATAATAGCAGTGGGGCTGGGTATCTTTATTGCCGTTACCCGGCTGCGCTAAAATTCTCAAAGTCCGATGGGACCTGGATAGGAGATACTATGTCAGTGGATAGCTTTATGCCAGGAACGCCCCTCTTTTACGCCCTGTTCTGGGGAGTGTTATTAATCACCCTGGGGCTGTTCGCCTACCGTCTCAGGCAGCTCTGGCAGTACATGTTCCTGGGACAGAAGGAAACCGGCTCTAAAAGCTGGACTAGGCAGATACTGGATACGCTGTACTATGTTTTCAGCCAGCTCTGCCAGCTCAAAAACTTCCGGATTAAGGACTGGGCGCCGTTGGGGCATGCCCTGATGGTCTGGGGGTTCTTTATCTCCGTCATTTTCTATTTCTTTTTCATCATCCTAACCGAAGGCTTGGGCCTGATGGGACTGGAAGAGACCCAGTTCTATTTTTATTCGGTCTGGGTAATGGACTTCTTTGCGGTATTTATTTTCGTCGGCGCCGGCTGGGGTATTATCCGGCGCTATATCATCAGGCCCGACCGGCTCAAGGGGGAACAGACCGTCGAGGCTATGATTATCCTCCTGTCCGTGCTCAGCCACCCGGTGACATATGTATTTGAGATAGCTGCCAAGATTACGCTGGGGCACCCTCCGGCGGGGCTGGGGCATACCCTGCTGCCCCCGGTGAGCGCCTGGGCCAGCAACCTGTTCACCGCCGGTGCGGGCACCGAGGGCTGGTACCTCGGCTTCCTCTGGGCACACTGGCTTACCGTGGTCTTCGTTCTGGCAATCATCCCTTACACCCGGTATTTACACATCATCGCCTCCATATTCAACGGCATCCTGCGCAACCAGCCCCGCGGCGTCCTGAAGCCCATTGATTTGGAGAATGCGGAAACCTTCGGTACCGCAACCATTGACAACCTTACCTGGAAACAGAACCTGGACCTGTACGCCTGCGTGGTCTGTGGTAACTGCCAGGAGCTTTGTCCGGCTACCATCAGCGGCAAACAACTCAACCCCAAGAAATTGATACAGGACCTTAAGAAACACCTCCTCAAAGCAGGCCCCGAACTGGTGGCGGCTAAAGCCAGGGGTGAACCAGCCCCTGCCAACTCCAATGTTCCTCTGGCAGACAATGTCGTCCTGCGGGATGAAATCTGGGCGTGCACTACCTGTGGTGCCTGTGATGAAGTCTGCCCGGTGTGGGTAGACCACATTGACAAAATAGTAGACCTAAGGCGAAACCTGGTGATGGAGCAAGCCTCCATACCGGAGACAGCCGAGGGAGCGCTGAGGAGCATTGAAGACAGGGGCCACCCCTGGCGGGGGACTACTTTATCGCGGACGGACTGGGCGGAGGGACTTGATATCAAGGTTCTGGCCGATGACCAGGACGTAGACATCCTCTTCTGGGTCGGTTGCACCGAGGCCCTGGAGGAAAGAAGCACTAAAGTAGCTCAGGCGGTGGCTAAGCTACTGAAGCTAGCCGGGGTCAACTTCGGCATACTGGGAACGGAAGAAAGCTGCTGCGGCGAGCCGGCCCGCCGCCTGGGCAACGAGTACCTTTTCCAGATGCAGGCGGAGAAAAATATCGAAATACTGAAGAACTACGGGGTTAAGCGGATAGTCACCGCCTGCCCCCACGGCTATAACATCCTCAAGAACGAGTACCCCCAGTTCGGCAGTCAGTTCGAGGTTATCCACCACACCGAGCTCATCGCCCAGCTAATCAAAGAGGGTAAGCTTAAGGTTAAAAAGGGCCTGAACGAGGTGGTCACCTACCACGACGCCTGTTACCTGGGGCGATACAACAATATCTACCAGCCGCCGCGGCAGATTATAAAAGCCGTCCCCGATATTAGGCTGGCGGAGATGGAGAGGAACCGGCGGCGGGCGTTCTGCTGTGGGGGTGGGGGTGGGCATATGTGGCTGGAGGAGCAAGAGGGCAACCGCATCAACGAGATGCGCACCGAGCAGGCGATGGAAACCAAAGCCCAGACCGTAATTACCGCCTGCCCCCTCTGCCTTCAGATGTTCGAAGACGGCATCAAGGCTAAAGCCGCCGAGGAACAGCTTAAGGTGATGGATATCGCCGAACTGTTAGCCGCCCAGATAGAAGAATAAAACTAAGAGAAAATGAAAGATGGCTGAAAGCTATAAGGTCAGTGTCAAGGTAATAAGCCAGAAAGGCAATTGTGAGGCGGGGCATAAGGTCGGCGATGAGTGGGTGTTCGGGGAAAAAACACCGGAAGGCTTTTGCATTTTCGCCTTCAGCTCGCTGATGCCCTTCCTCACCCCGCTAATGTTCAGCGGCTCGTTCCCCTGGGAAAAAGACCCGGATATGACCACCGTTGCCTGCCCCGACGCCGAAAACCCGGTGGTCTTTGAAATTCGCCGCCTGCGCAGCTAGCGGTTAAGACTCACCGTACTTCTCACGGAGCTTGCGCCGCAGAATTTTGCCGGTGGTGGTCTTGGGCAATTCCTCGGTGACCAGAACTATTGATGTGGGCCGCTTGAAGCCGGCTAGGCGGGACCGGCAAAAATCGATGATTTCCTGCTCGGTAGCCTTTTCTCCCTTTTTGAGCCTGACTATAGCTCTCACCTGCTGTCCCCACTCCTCATCCTTAACCCCAATCACCGCCGCCTCTTCAATTTTAGGGTGAGTGGAAAGGACGCTCTCCACCTCGTCGGGGCCGATGTTCTCCCCACCCCTAACGATGACATCGTCACCCCGCCCGGTAAGGTAGATATAGCCCTCCTCGTCTTTATAGCCCAGGTCGCCGGTGCGGTACCAGCCGTCGGCGGTAAAGGCCTTCTCCGTCCTCTCCTCATCCTTCCAGTAGCCCTTCATTATTCTCGGCCCCCGCACCACGATTTCACCGAGCTGCCCGTCGGGCAACTCTTTTTCCTTTTCATCCCGCACCTGGATTTCCACGTCCTCCAGGGGCAGGCCGATAGAGGTCGCCAGCCGCTTTAATTTCTTCTCCCTCTCCGCCTCGGTCTCTTTGCCGGTGATTACCTGGTCTTCGGCACGAAGAGCAGCTATAGTCGAAGAGGTTTCCGTCCCGCCGAAAGCGTTTATCAGCGCCCGCCCCGGAAAGCGCTCGATGGTTCTCTTTAATACCTCATAGGGACAGGCGGCGGCGCCGTAGGTGATGACCCGCACGCTGGAAAGGTCGTATTTATCGAAATCGGGGTACTCCACTATGCGCTTGAGCATGGTCGGCACTACCATCACCCTCGTTGCTTTCTCCCGCTGCACCGTCTCAAACCATTCTTTCCCGTCAAACTGCCGCATCAGGGCGATGGTCCGGCCGCCGTAGATGCCAGCCATCAGCGCCTGCATCCCGGCCACATGATAGAGAGGCATGACCAGAACGTTAGTTTCCGGGGGCGCTTCCATATCCGGGGGGTCGACATTGCTCAGCACGTAGGAGCTGTAGGCGTTGTGGTCCTGCGGCACCCCCTTGGGAAAGCCCGTAGTTCCGGCGGTAAAGATAAGCACGGCGATATCTTCGTCTTTAAGCTCGGCAAAGGTCTTGTCCTCGGCCGAACCGGAGGCGATAAGCCCGTCATAGCCTTCCATCCCCTCATACTCCCCCCCGATGATAACGAAAAGTTTTACCGAGGGCAGCTGGGAGCGGACACCGGCTACCATATCGGCGTAGCGGCTGCCGACGAAAAGAATTTTGGGCTCGGCTTTATTAACCAGATAGACCAGCTCGTCCTGCCTGATGCGGAAGTTCAGGGGGACGAAGATGCCCCCCACCCTCACCACAGCGAAACAGGCCTCCACGTATTCGTTGCAGTTGACCTCGAGGATGGCAGCGCGGTCTCCCTTCTTTAAACCCAGTCTATTCAGGGAAAAGGCCAGGCGGTTTACCCTCTCCTTAAGCTGGGCGTAGCTGTATCGCTTGCCCTCAAAGGCGATGGCGGTTCTCTCTGGAACCAGCATGGCGGAAAGGTCGAGGAACTCGGTTATAACCATCCTTTACTCTTAGTTATATTTTAGCCCTTCTCTTTCACCTTATCTACTATCCGGGACATGGCCTCCCCGGCCTTGGCATTAATCAGCACCGCTGCTTCTCTGTCCATGGGCGTCGAGCTTAGGTTGATAATAACCAGCCTGGCGCCGGCCTGGACAGCGTAGACGGGCATATAAGCGGCGGGGTAGACAACTAGAGTCGAGCCGACCACGATAAACAGGTCGCAGCCCGACGAGCGGTTGGAAGCCTCGGTGAGCACGTCATAGGGCAGCTGCTCGCCAAAGAAGACGGCATTCGGTTTGAGTATGCCGTGGCAATCTTCACAGTCGGGGATTTCCTCGCCCTGGTCCAGCCGGAGCTTAATCTGCTCAAAGGGATAGACCCTGCCGCAGCCCAGGCATACCGCCCACTGCATATTGCCGTGGAGCTCAAAAACCTTGTCGTCGGGCACCCCTGCCTTCTGGTGCAGATTATCCACATTCTGGGTGATGACGCAGTCCAGCCGGCCCATTTTATCCAGCTCAGCGATAGCGTAATGGGCTAGATTAGGCTTGGCCTCGGTAGTCAAATGCCCCTCCCCCAGCATCCGCCACTGCTTCCGCCTAGCCTCGGGGTCGGCGACGAACTTCTGGTAGGTAAAGTCATCGGGGTCAAAGCGGCTCCAGATACCGCCGGGGCTGCGGAAATCGGGAATTCCCGATTCGGTGCTGATACCGGCGCCGCTAAAGACCACCAGCTTTTTGGCGTTAACAATCAGGTCGGCTACTTTTTCCGCCAGGGCATCCAGCTCTGGTTCTTCCAAAACGCCCCCCTATTTTAACGATTTACAGCTTTAGCCAGCCGGGCTTCAAGCTCCAGTCCCTGCTTTAAGGTCAGGTCAAGCCCCCGGGTGATGGCCTGCTTGGCGCCGGCTACCGCCGCGGGGTCAAAGCCGGCAATTTTTTCAGCCAGTCTCTCGGCTTCGCTAAACAGCTCCTTGCGGGGCACCACCCGGTTGACCAGCTTCAGGTGTTTAGCCTCTTCCGCCTTGAGCCAGCGCCCGGAGAGCAGTATCTCCAGGGCTTTAGCCCCACCGACAACTCTGGGCAGGGTCTGGCTGCCACCGGCAGCCGGGATTATCCCCAGCTGCGGCTCGGGCAGACCAAACTGAACATCCTCAGAAGCCAGCCGGATATCACAGCATAAAGCTATCTCCACCCCCGACCCCAGCACAAAGCCGTGCAGGGCGGCAATGAGCGGCTGGGGCAGGCTCAGGAAAAGCCCCCAGATATCTCTTTCCCAGCGCACCTGCCGGGCGATGAGGGGAGAAGGAGCGGTGAGAAACTCGGCCAGGTCGGCGCCGGCGCAGAAGGCTCTCTCCCCGGCACCCTGGAACACGGCCACCCTGACATCGGCGTCATCCCTGATGGCGCCCAGCACTTCGTAGAGCTCGTCCCTCATCTTTAAGTTATAGACATTCAGGGCTTGAGGGCGGTTGAGGGTGACATAGGCGATGTTAGCCTGCTTCTGGTAGATAATAGTCTCAAAATCGCTCATATGCTTTGTTTATCAACCCCACCCCGTTTTATATCTTTTCCCACCCGCCACCCTTATGGAAGGGCTGAAGCCCTTTTCCCCACCCCCAAGAAGAAATCTATAGAAGTATCACTTCTGTAGGGTGGGAGGGTGGGAAGTAAAACGCACTCTAAAAAGAGGGTTAGACCTCCCCTTATCCCTACTCCCCTTTAAACTTCGGCTTGCGCTTCTCTAAGAAAGCGTTAATGCCCTCTGTTCTATCGGCGGTGGTATGGAGCAGGAAATAGAGGTCAGCTTCAAGGCGGAGCCCCTGCTCCAGGGTCAAATCCAGCCCCTTATTTACCGCCTCTTTAATAAACCTGAGGGCAATCGGCCCCCTGGCAGCTATATCTTTGGCTAAGGCCTCAGCTTCGGTAATTAGCTCTTTGCGGGGCACTATCTTGCTTACCAGCCCTATTTCAAGGGCTTCTTTAGCGGTGATAGTCTCGCCGGTAAGAATCATCTCTAAAGCTTTGCCCCGCCCCACGATGCGAGGCAGCCGCTGGGTGCCCCCGCCAGCGGGGATAAGCCCCTTAGCCACCCCGGGAAAGCCGAATTTGGCTTTATCCGAAGCCAGCCTGATGTCACAGCTTAAGGCCAGCTCCAGCCCCGGCCCCAGGGCATCCCCGTTTATAGCGGCGATGACCGGTTTTTCGATAGCAGCTACGGCAGCGGCACTGCCTATATTACCCGATTTCTCCACCTCGCCGCCCTCACAGAAGGCTTTGTCCCCGGCTCCGATAAGGATAACAACGTAGATAGCCTCGTCCTGGTTTATGAAGCGGCAGACCTCCGCCAACTCCTGAGCCAGCTCCAGATTGAGGCGGTTACCGGCTTCAGGGCGGTCGAGGGTTATAGCGGCAACGTGGTCCCTAGTGGTGTAGCTAATTGTGGAATAAGACATAGGCTTGCTTCCCCCGCCACTCAATATTAACCAACGCTTAGACTGGCGTCAAGGTTAGAGTCTTTCTTCCCATACCCTCCCACCCAAAAGAGGTCATACCCTCTTTACTCTCTTTCCCCACCCCCCGAGGGGGTATTGAAGAGGCACAGCCTCTAAGGGCGGGTGGGTGGGAAGAAAAACAAAAGTTATAGGGGGTTATAGGGACGGATTCGTCAAAGCCAGATGGCAGATACCACCAAGGCAGCACCGGGAGCAGACAGGACGGCGGCGGCAAACATCCTTGCCCAGGCGAACCAGCAGGGCATGGTATTCGTTGAACAGCTCAACATCAGCCGGCAGATTATCCATGAAAAACGCCTGATAACCGGCATAGCTATCTTTCTCCGGGGTTAAGCCGATACGGCCGAAAATGCGGCGGGTATAAGCGTCAATGACAAAGACGGGCTTACCAGCGGCGTAAAGCAATATAGAATCGGCGGTCTCCTGCCCGATGCCGTGGACGGAAAGCAGTTGCTGGCGCAGCTCTTCAGTATCGCAGGCAAACAACCGGTTCAGGTCGTCATCGTAGTGGTTACCCAGCCAGAAGGCGAAGGACTTGAGCTTCAGCGCCTTGGCGTTATAGTAACCGCAGGGGTGAACCAGCTTGGCCAGCCGGGAGAGAGAAAGCCGGCGCAGCTTACCCGGAGGCAGAGCCCCGGCCGCCTTCAGATTGGCGATAGCCTTCTCCACATTACCCCAGGCAGCGGACTGGGTGAGGATAGCCCCCACGATTACCTCAAAAGGCTCCTCCGCCGGCCACCAGTGCTGAGGTCCGAAGCGGGCAAAAAGGCGGCGGCAGATATCGACTAAGGCTTGACCTAGTGCTCGGTCGTCCATTTAGGTGCTTTGGTATCAGTGGCGGAATCGTATCCCGGGATATAGGGTTTGATATCGAGTACCGGGGTGCCGTCAATGGCGTCCAGCCCCTTAACTTTGAGGACATTACCCCGGCGCTCCAGGAGCCTGACCGTAGCCTGCCCCACCGGGTTGAGGCGGCTGGGCGAGCGGGTGGCAAATCGGCCTACCAGGGGCAGCTCCGGCTTACCCATGGGGTGGACTTTAAGGGGCAGTTTCCGCCCGGGGGGAAGCTGGTGCATCCAGTAAAGGATGATGATATGGGAAAACTGGTCCAATCCGTCCAGGGCTTCGGCCAGATTGCCATCGACCACGATATCGGAAACGACCTCTCTCCAGCCACGCCTTAACGGCTGCTTGACGTCGTTTTTGACGATACCG
>Ga0315543_1001260_pt1 | contig 27923 bp, 26 predicted proteins | sample SalMarSW160210MG_2_FD_203098 | JGI IMG/M metagenome (GOLD analysis project Ga0315543, IMG submission 203098) | Salt marsh sediment microbial communities from the Plum Island Ecosystem LTER, Massachusetts, United States - Salt Marsh Sediment SW1601-210 ... | reverse complement strand
TAAGTGCTACAAATGAGAATATTGAAGGACTCGTGGAGAATGGAAATTTTAGAGAAGATTTGTTTTATAGATTAAATGTAATTCCTATAGAAATTCCACCTCTCAGAGAAAGGAAGGAAGATATACTTCCTTTAGTTCAGCATTTTAATAAGAAAATTTCTGAAAGATTAAATGTAAGGGAGAGAACTTTCACTGACGGAGCGTATGAAAAACTCATGAATTATAAATGGACCGGTAATGTAAGGGAGTTGGAAAATCTCCTTGAAAGATTGATTGTATTAGAAGATTCTGAGCTGATTGATGCTGCTGCTATTCCGGAAGAATTTAGTAGTAGAAGTAAGGTTGACAGGCTGAATTTGGAAGAAATTGAGAGAAAAACTATAAAAAAAGCGTTAGAAATTTCAAAGAAGGACAAAAATAAAGCAGCTGATCTTTTAGGAATCCATCCTTCCACTCTGTACAGAAAAATAAAAAAATTAAATATGGAATCTTCTTTACAATAAGAGAGGTCGCTTTTAAATGATTTTGTTTTATTTTTTTGCTATTGGTGTTAACGTAGATTTTCAGATTGACAGAGATACAAGCTCTATTCCTTATATTATTGTAAATTATGGAGTACCTTACTCGGATTTAGTTTTTTACAAAAGTGATACTGTTTATACGGGAGAGTATCTATCTTCTTTGGTTCTGAAACAAGACAGATACCAATTGGGCGGTAAAAGTAAAAATAATAGACTTTTGGTTTATGATTATAAGAAGACTATATCTTCTGATTATTATCATAGAGATTCAATAAAAATGAAAGTTCCTGAGGGTAAGATAGAGATTACTCTGATGGTATCGGATCATAATTCAAGTAGGACCTGGAGCAGATCGAGAAAATTAGAAGTATCCAAATTAAAACCGACAGATATTGGATCTATCAGGTGGCTCTCGAATCCTTCAAGAGAAGTTGTTACGGATAAGGATACCATCAAGATTAGATTGAATATTTTTAGCACTGAAAAAGGAAAGACAAAGCTTAAATTCTACTTTAGAGATGCGGATAAGAGAACCCTTTTAGAAAGAGATACTATTCTCCCTGATAGGAAAAATCAAAGTGTAGAAGTTATTGTACCGGCTGATAGATTTAAAGAAGGTACATATGGTTTCTTCGCAGAGGTTAAAAACGTTAACAAAGTGAAAGTTGTTAAAGAATCTATTGCATTTAGTGTCTGGAAGCCCTTTTTTGAATCAGAGAGATTTGTTAAAAGAGTTGAACAAATCGAATACATTGCATCTTCGGGAGAGGTAAAAGAAATGCTAACCGCGAAAATAGGAGAACGGGAAAGGTTGTGGAACGAATTCTGGGACAGTAAAGACCCAACTCCTGCAGATGGAATAAATGAGTTTAAAATAGCCTATTTTGAGAGGGTAGATTTCGCTAATAGAAATTTTTCGCGCGGTTCTCTTTTTGATGGGTGGAGAACAGATAGAGGTAGAGTTTATATTATTCTTGGCCCTCCTGATAATATAGTTGATGAACCTTTCAACCCGAGCGGAAGTGCTTATCAGATATGGTATTATTACGAGAAAGGATACAATTTGATTTTTGTTCAAAGATATATGACCGGAGATTATCAGTTAGAAAATCCTCCTCCTGAAGTTTGGTGATGCTTATAATTTAGGGTATAGAAAAAGACAAATAAAAACTTTACCCCAAATAGTAACCACAAGATTTCACAGATTAACACAAGATTACCCAACTTCCCCCAATATTTTAAATCTGTATACATCCGTGTTAATATGTGATTATTTTTGGATGTTATGAGGTGGGTTTTAAACAAACATAATTTTAAAAGGTGGGGTGTGTCTCTGTGCTCTCTGTGTGTTCTGTTTTTCTCTGTGTACTCTGTGGTAATTTTTTTTAATTTATTTGTGTTATTTGTGTGATTCGTTGTTTTTTTTATTCATTTTTGAACTTTGATTTGTATTTTTCCATTTTGATATTTAATTTTTGCATTTTAGCGGCTTTGCTCGCCCCGTGGAATAGGAGTTCATCAGGTAGTTTCTTCTATTTCACGGGGCGAGCGCTATGTTCTCTTCAAAGAAAAATATTGACAATAAAGAGATAGTAATTACTTTACTGTTATGAAGATAGATGATGTAATTATAAAGAAAATAAAAAACGCGAAAACCGCTTTTGCTCTGACCGGTGCAGGAAGTTCGGCTCCGTCAGGAATTCCTACTTTTAGAGGTAACGAAGGTTTTTGGAAGGATAAAACTCCTTTTTCTTTGGATGCATTTAACGAAAATCCACAGGTAGTTTGGGAGTGGCATCTTGAAATCAAAGAAATGATAAGAAAAAAATCTCCTAATCCTTCCCATTTTGCTTTAGCCAAAATGCAGAGTCTTTTTAGTAATTTCGCTGTTGTCACACAAAATATTGACAATTTACATCAAAAAGCAGGGTCTAATAAAGTTATTGAACTTCATGGTAATATATACAGAAACAGATGTAATGACTGCGGTAAGATTTTTGGTGAAATCAAAACAAAAAAGATACCTGAATGTGATAAGTGTGGTGGCCTTATTCGTCCTGATGTGGTATGGTTTGGTGAGGAGCTACCGTATAGAGCACTTATCAAAGCAAGAGGATACGCCCAGAGCAGTGAAATATGCTTTGTTATTGGTACCTCAGGAGTTGTCCAGCCTGCCGCTTCGATTCCATTAATTTCTCGTGAACATGGAGCTTTTGTAATTGAAATAAATACGGAAAAAACTGTTCTTAGTGAACACCTGGATTGCTCTATTTTTGGAGATGCTTCGGTGATTCTCCCTGAACTGTACGAAAGGTTATTGTAAATGTCCGGCAAGCCTTCTTTATTTTTAAAAAAAGCAGAAAAATATAGAGCTGAGTATGAGGAAGTCCTGAAGTCACTTCGAAATCCGGAAATCATTAAAGATAGAAAAAAAATAATAGAACTTTCACAGGAAAAAAAGGCTTTAGAAAATATAATATTACCTTTTGATGAATACAAGGAAGTTTTAAATAAAATAAAGGAAGACGAGAAAATTTTAAAAGAGACCGAGGATGAAGAAATGATTATTCTTGCGGAAGAAGATATTAAAGTTTTAGAAGAGAAAAAGAAACGGCTTTTAGATAAGATTAAAACTGCCATGATGCCGGAGAATGCGGAAGATAAAAAAAATTCGGTGCTTGAAATACGTGCAGGAACAGGGGGAGAAGAGGCGGCTTTGTTTTGTGCCGATCTTTTACGTATGTATTCAAGGTATGCGGAGAACATGGGATGGAAATTTGAGATAGTAGATTTCAGTAAGACGGAAATGAATGGATATAGGGAAGTAATAAACCTGATTTCCGGGGCAAATGTTTATGGACATATGAAATTTGAGAGTGGAGTTCATAGAGTGCAACGAGTTCCGGTTACTGAATCAGGAGAAAGAATACATACTTCTGCTGTTACTGTGGCAGTTCTTCCTGAAAGAGAGGCAGTGGAAGTGGAAATAGATCCTGAGGATTTGGATGTCGATTTTTTCTCGGCATCGGGACCAGGGGGACAACATGTTAATAAGGCCTGTTCTGCGGTTAGAATAGAGCATAAACCCTCAGGAATTATTGTTTCCTGTCAGGACGAGAGGTCTCAACATCAGAATAGAGAAAAGGCAATGAGACTTTTAAGGGCAAAAATTTTCGAATACGAGCAAGAAAAAGCAGATAAGAAGGTACGTTCTAAAAGAAAAAAATTGGTGGGTTCCGGAGATAGAAGCGAGAAAATAAGGACTTATAATTTCCCTCAAAATAGAATTACGGATCACAGGATAAATTATACCAAATACAATCTGGACTCATTTCTTGACGGAAGGATTAGTGATTTGATAGAAAATCTAAGGGCTGCCCAAAGAGAAGAATCCGACGATGAAATTGCTTAAAGTTATTGATTTTGGATGTGGAGAATTAAGGGATTTTAGTCTTGCGCCTGAGTTTGAAAGTTTTGTTTTTTTGGAAGAAGCAACCGGAAAAAGTAAAGAAAAAATACTTGTTTCTGAAGAGCAGATTAAAGAGGAAGATTTTTTAAAATTTAAAAATTATTTAGCCCGTAGGATTAAAGGAGAACCCTGGCAATATATAATTGGAAGTACAAATTTTCTCGGTTTTGATATTTTTACTGAAAAAGGTGTTTTCATACCTAGAGCGGAGACGGAATTGATGACTGATCAGGCTGTTCGTAAATTAAAAAATTTCGATAATCCTTATATTCTTGAGATAGGTTGCGGAACCGGCGCTATTTCAATATCAATTGCGTCTGGTATTAAGAAAGCGAAGATTATTGCAACTGATATTTCAAGAAAGGCAGTTAAGTTATCTAAGAAAAACATTGATTATCATAATCTTAGTCGGAGGATTAGTGTCGTATGCGTGGATTTGTTAGGGTGCTTTGGGAATTCGGGAAATTTCGATATGATTATTACAAATCCTCCTTACATACCGGAAAAGGATTTGATGCAAATCGATGATGTTGTTAAGAGCGAACCCTCCTTAGCTTTAAATGGTGGAGTAGGGGGAGCTCAAATTATAAACGAAATATTGAAATGTTCCTCTGATAAGTTAAAAGACGGTGGTTTGATTCTCATTGAAATTGATTATTCAAATATCCCTTATATTGTTATTCCTGAAGATTTAAGTTGTTCAATAGAAAAAGATCAGTATAATAGAATTAGATTTTTGTCTGGAGTTAAGATATGAAAATAGGTGTTTTTTATACGTCCGGTAAAAAATATATAGAAGTGGTTTTGGCCAATCTTGAGAAAACAGCAGCTGAGAACGGTTTTTCACTTATTCTATACGATGGAGATAAAGAAAAAATTAAAGAATGTGATTTCATTATTGCTGCAGGAGGAGATGGAACTTTTCTCTGGGCAGGTTCAATTATATATGGATTTGACATACCCCTTTTAGGTATAAATCTTGGAGGGCTTGGCTTTCTTACTGACATTAGGAAAGAAGAAATAAAGAATATTTTTAAAGATATTAAGTCCAAAAATTATGAAATTCAGGAAAGATTTTTTTTGAAGGCTAATTATAGGGGAGAAGAGAGTGTTGCTTTAAATGATGTGGTTTTTTCCTCAACTGACATAAGAGTAATTGACCTTGATATATATGTAAATGATAGCTTTGTAACGCAACTTTCCGGAGATGGTTTGATTGTCGCAACACCCACCGGTTCAACAGCCTACTCCTTATCCTCGGGTGGTCCGATTTTAAAACCCGATACGGATGCTATCGTTATAACGCCAATATCTCCTCATACATTAACTTTTCGTCCACTTGTCATAGATAAGGAATCTCGAATACTTATAAAAACTAAAGAGAAATGCCGGTTTGTTTGCGATGGTCAGAGGTTATTTGCGCTTGATTCAGATGAAGAAGTTTCTATAGAAAAAAATGTAAGTACTTTAAAAGTAGTAAAATTTAAGGATTGGAATTACTTTGATATTCTCAGAAATAAATTGAATTGGGGTAATGGATGATTAAAGAGATAAGAGTCAGCAATTATGCTCTTATTGAAAAAATTGAAGTAACTTTGAATCCTGGCTTTAATGTTCTTACCGGTTCAACCGGAACCGGAAAATCTATAATCATAAATACGCTTTCTCTTCTTCTTGGTGAGAAAGGAGACATAGCCTCCATAAGGAAAGAAGCTGATAAGGCTATTGTTGAAGGAGTTTTTTCTAATTCAAAGGAAATTAATATGATTTTAGATAGTTACGAGATCCCCGGCGAAGAGGAACTTATCATAAGAAGGATAATTAACAGGAAAGGTGGAGGTAGGGTTTATATTAATGGTTCAATCGCAAATGTCGATATTTTAAAAGAAATAGGGAATGTTCTCTTTGATATTCATGGGCAGCATGAACACCAGCTACTTATCAACGAAGAAACTCATATAGATTTTCTTGATTATTATGGAAAGTTAATGAGTGATAGGGAAATCATGAAAAAAAACTTCAAGTTATTGGGAAGTCTCAATGCTGAGCTTTCGGAGATTGAGTTAAAGAAAAATGAAATAGCTAATCGTAGAGATTTGTACGATTTTCAAAAAAAAGAACTTGAATGTGTAAAATTCAGCACGGAAGAATATCAGGAATTAAAAGAAGAAAAGAAAAAACTTGATAATTTCGAAGAAATTAAAGAATTGGTTGAATATGCAGCTTCATTTATAAGCGATGGAGAGCAGTCAATTCAAGTGAGGCTTTCTGAGATCACTTCAAACATTAAAAAAGCAGGCGAATTAGATAAGTCTTTAGCAAAAGTTGCTGAAAGACTGGAAGAATCGGATTTAATACTTCAGGACGCGTCTTTAGAGCTAGACAGATATAGGGACAGCCTTGATTACGATAAAGAGCGGCTTTCCGAACTTGAAGATATCGTGGATAAAGTCGAAAGCCTTATGAGAAAATACAGTAAGAATTACGAAGAACTTTTAGAAATGAAAGAATATTTATCTGCAAAGATTTTTGATATCGAGTCTTTAAAAGAAAGAGAGAAAGAGTTAAAAGATGAAATAGCTAAAAGTAAAAAAGAGCTTGAATCCCTTGCCCTGATGATATCCGATAAGAGAAAAGATGTTTCTAAGGATTTCGAGAAAAGGGTAGAGGATGAGATAAAAGATTTGGGTTTTGAGAAAGCGCACTTTATGGTTGAAATAGAAGAAAAGAAAGAAATTGATGAACAGGGCAAGGATGAGGTGAGGTTTTTATTTGAACCGAATGTTGGAGAAGGATGGAACAAGCTTTCCAGTATTGCTTCCGGAGGGGAGTTATCGCGGGTTATGTTAGCTTTGAAATCTATTCTTTCGGATGTAGACCGTGTTGAGGGACTTGTCTTCGATGAAATCGATGTCGGAATAGGGGGAAGTTTAGCAAAGAAAGTTGGGGAGAAGATGAAGGAAATAGGTAAAAGAAGGCAGGTTTTATGTGTTACTCATCTTCCTTCTATTGCCGCGGAAGCCGATTCGCACTTAACGGTTGAAAAGAAAGAAAGGGATGGTAGAACTATTACAGAGGTTAGAGAAATTACAGGAGATGATAGAGTAGAGGAAATTGCCCGGATGATTTCCGGTGAGACTTCAATCGAAACTGCAAGAAAACATGCCGCTGAGCTTTTGAGTGGGGCCAAGCCATAAAACAGAGAATTAGTGAATCAGCTTGGAGATTTTTATGTTTGTTATCAGAAAAAAATTAATAATATTACTTTCAATTCTTGTTACTTTTGGGTGTAATCGATGCTTCTTTTTATGCTTCGGAAAACCAGATGGATAACAATGGCCCGAAGCTACATTTTAATATTAAGTAAGGGAACGAAAAGATTAGAACTTGAAATGTGAAGAGGTTAGCATTTTGTGTGATAATAACATGTTGACATAGTAGATAAAATATATAACTTTGAATACAAATAAATGAAAAAATTAAAATCATTATTACTTATTTTTCTACCGGTAGTTTTAAATATTACGTCATTTGTGATATTTGCTCCACTATTTACTGGAGGCAAAGAGGTCGTGGCTGCTGATTTTAAACAGGCAAACAATCTACTTGGATTAACTGTTTTATGTATTGAAATTATAGCTTTTCTTTTGATTTTGATAGCTCTAAAGAAAGAAAATACTTCAATAAGAAAACTCATAAGTTTTGATAAACTTAAAGTTAAATTATATATCAAATATTTCTTATTGGCTCTTTTGCCTACTTTGCTTGCAGGTTGGTTATATTGCAAGGCACAGGTTGGAATGGGTATTGAAACTGACATTTCAAAATATACCGGTAATGAGTTATTTATATGGTTAATTCTTACCCCAATCCTGGTTCCTTTCTTAGAAGAATCTATCTGGCGGGGTTACTGTTTGCCGAGATTTTCCAGACCAGTTAGGGGTATTATATTGGCCAGTGTATCTTTTGCGTTTTTTCATGGCATTTTTAGTCCTTTAATTTTACTTGCCACATTCCTTCAGGGAGTTATTTGGGGATTTTTATACTTAAAGACGAAAAGCATTATTCCGGGGTTTTTATTGCATTTTATAAGCAGATATCTTCTTTTCATTCCTGGATTTGTTTTTTTGATTAAATAAAAGGAGATCATTTATATGATAGGAAAAATTATTTTATATTTAGGGATTGGACTAATATTGGCGGTAGTTATTAAAGTAGTTATAGTTTCATTAATAGATTTATTAAGATTTCAGTCTACTGATTTCTGGTCGATACTTCTTGTTGTTGGTTGTATACTTACAAGTATAGGTTTGGGTCTGACAAAATCGAAAGTATATCATAACAGTTTTAAATCTTGAAAGTTTAAAAGTTTAGGATTTTATTCTGATAAAATGTGTATATAAATATTTATGCATATGGAGGGTAGGATGAATTCGAATTATATAGGAATGATTTTGGGCGGTATAATTCCCGCTATCATATTCGGACTTGGAGGTATTTTTGTGAAGGCAAGTAATCAGCAGGGTATAAGTTTTAATTATTTCACTCTGCTTTCCGGGATTGGTGTAATCGTTATTAGTGTATTGTCGTTTATAGTATTTGAGGAGAAATTGATAAACGTCAAGTCTGGTTTAAATGCATTTCTTGTTGGTTCAACATGGGCATGTGGAGTGCTTTTAGTTGCAATGGCTTTAGCTAAATATGATACTCCAATGTCAATAATTTCCCCACTTAATTGTACCGCGTGTCTTTTTACAGTATTACTTGCTCTATTTATATTCTCAGAATGGAAGGAAATTAACGCCATACGTCTTTTTATTGGTACTGTTTTGATAATAGCTGGAGCAATGTTGGTGTCAACATCTTCTAAAGGAAGTAAAATACAAAATCCGAATTTACCTGATGACGGGTTGCGTAGTGAATGTTCCATTGATTGCAAATGATTGAAAAATAACAGAGTTGGACCATAAAATAGTAAATTAATTGATTTGTGAATTAGTAAAAATTAAAACTCAACTCACAACTCCTCAAATAATCTTACACGGAGGCACGGAGAACGCAGAGCCCAATACCACCACACGTTATTTTTTTGTTTTAACGATCCAACGAACCTACGACCTAACTAACCAACTGAAAACCTATTTGACCATTTAACCTAGATTCGAAGAATATACGAGGTGAATATTTATTCATTTTTTTTAATAAGCCCTTGACAGCATAAATAAAATTCATATATTCGAGACGGGTAATTTAGTGATAGAAAAGAAAATATCAAAAATATACAAAAGAAATTTTGCAATGCCTGGTTCCAGGCATATTTTTTGGAATCTTACTGGAGTGTTTTTTCTTAAAAAAGTCAATTTAGGGGAGAGGTTAATATATGCCAAATAGCAGAAAGTTAGCAAAACTCATTTTGGAAGACGGCTCTGTTTTTAAAGGTTTTTCTTTCGGTTCGGAAAAAGCTGTAAATGGTGAGGTTGTTTTTAACACCGGTATGGTTGGTTACCCGGAGACTTTGACCGATCCTTCGTATAAAGGACAAATACTTGTTTTTACTTATCCTTTGATTGGAAATTATGGTATTGCTGGGGATGAGAGAGAAAATAAATTGTTAAAGAATTTTGAGTCAGACGAAATTCAGGTTCAGGGTCTTATTATAGCTGATCTTTCATCCGATTATTCTCACTGGAGTGCCAAAAAATCTTTAGCGCAGTGGCTTAAGGAAAATGATATCCCTGCCATATATGATATAGATACGAGAATGTTGACAAAGAAGCTGAGAGAGAAAGGTACCCAACTCGGAAAAATAATTTTTAATAATGAAAAGATCAAATTCGAAGATCCAAACAAGAGAAATTTGGTTGCTGAAGTTAGCGTGAATGAAGTTGTAGAGTATAAGAAGAGTAAGAAAAAAGTGGCTGTGGTCGATTGCGGTGTTAAGAATAATGTAATAAGAGCTTTTTTAAATAGAGATATATCTGTAATAAGATATCCCTGGGATTATGATTTTACAAAAGATAAAATTAATGGCGTTTTAATCTCGAATGGACCCGGGGATCCGAAGAAATGCGAAGCTACAATAGAAAATGTCAGGAAAACTATTTCGATGAATATACCGATTCTTGGGATTTGTTTAGGGTCTCAGATTCTTGGGCTTGCAGCGGGAGCGGATACCTATAAGTTAAAATATGGTCATAGGGGTCAGAATCAACCGTGTGTAGAAGTCGGGACGAAGAGGTGTTATATTACTTCTCAGAATCATGGATATGCAGTTGATTCTGCTACTTTAAAGGAGGACTGGAGGGAATGGTTTTTCAACAATAACGATGAAACAAATGAGGGAATAGTTCACATTTCTAAACCTTTCTTTGGTTCTCAGTTTCATCCGGAGGCTTCTCCCGGCCCTGACGATACTGAATTTATTTTTGATATGTTTGTGAGGACAATATGATAAAAAAGAAAATAAAAAAGGCATTAATTTTAGGTTCGGGTGCAATACGTATAGGGCAGGCAGGGGAATTTGATTATTCCGGAAGTCAGGCAATTAAAGCTTTAAAAGAAGAAGGTATAGAAACCGTTTTGATTAATCCCAATATAGCGACGATTCAAACTTCATCCTATCTTACTGATAAAATTTATCTTTTGCCGTTGGATGCATATTTCGTTGAAAAGGTAATAGAAAAAGAAAAGCCTGACGGTATATTACTTGCCTTTGGTGGTCAAACAGGTTTGAATGTTGGAGCGGAATTGGCGGAGAAAGGTATACTTGATAAACATGGTGTTCGGGTACTCGGAACTCCCGTTGAAGTTATTTTAGATACTGAGGATAGAGACCGATTTATAAAAAAGATTTCAGAAATAAATCTAAAAGTTCCTAAGAGTAAAGCTGTTGATAATGTTGAAGAAGCGATAAAGATCGGCAATAAAATAGGATACCCTGTTATAGTAAGAATAGCGTACGCTTTGGGAGGTTTGGGTTCAGGTGTTGCTTATAACGACAAAGAGTTAAGAGATATTGCGAAAAAAGCTTTTTCCTTCACTAAACAAATACTGGTCGAAGAATATCTTGGTGGTTGGAAAGAGATAGAATATGAGGTGGTTAGGGACTGTTACAACAACTGTATAGTGGTTTGTTCTATGGAAAATCTTGATCCGATGGGTATTCACACCGGTGAAAGTATTGTTGCTGCTCCTGTTCAGACTCTTACAGCTTCTGAAAATTTCAGATTGAGAGCATTTACTATAAAAGTGATAAGACATCTTGGTATTGTGGGAGAATGTAATATTCAGTATGCTCTTGATCCTAAATCCGGAGATTACAGAATAATTGAGGTCAATGCAAGATTAAGTAGAAGTTCCGCGCTTGCTTCTAAAGCTACAGGTTATCCTCTTGCTTTTATTGCGGCTAAACTTGCTTTAGGATATGGATTGACCGAGTTGAGGAACGCTATAACAAAGGAAACTTCTGCGTGTTTTGAACCGGCTATCGATTATGTTGTTCTTAAATATCCGAGATGGGATCTGCAAAAGTTTAGAAAAGTAAGCCTTAATATAGGTTCAGAAATGAAATCTGTGGGTGAAGTTATGGCGATTGCCAGGAGTTTCGAAGAGGTTTTGCAGAAGGCTATTCGTATGTTAGAAGTCGGTATGAATGGTGTTGTATGTAATGATATAAAATTTGTTGATTTAGATCAGGAACTTGCAAAGCCTACCGACAAGAGAATTTTTGCTATTGCTGAAGCAATAAAAAAAGGATATTCTGTCGACAAAATATATAAAATATCCAATGTTGACCCCTGGTTCATTTATAAGATAAAAAATATAATTAAGATAGAAAAACAGTTAAAAGGAAAGAAAATAGACAAGATTTCAAAAGAATTATTAAAAGAAGCCAAGCAGAAAGGATTTTCGGATAAGCAGATTGCTATTTTGACTAATTCGAAAGAACTTGAAGTAAGAAAAATAAGAAATAAGAAAAACGTTATCCCTTATGTTAAACAGATAGATACTTTGGCTGCGGAGTATCCCGCTAAAACTAATTATTTGTATATTACCTATAATGCTTCGGAAGATGATTTGAATTTTGGTGACAAAAATCAAGTTGTTGTTCTGGGAAGTGGAGCGTATAGAATTGGTTCTTCGGTAGAATTTGATTGGTGTTGTGTTAATTCTGTTAATGCACTTAGAAATTTAAATTATAAAGCTATAATGATAAATTATAATCCGGAGACGGTGAGTACGGATTACGATATTTGTGATAAACTTTATTTTGATGAAATGACACTTGAAAGAGTTCTGGATATATATGATAAAGAGAATCCACTTGGAATTATAGTTTCAGTGGGTGGGCAGATTGCGAATAATCTTGCCCTACCTTTACATAAAAATGGTGTGAAAGTGCTTGGAACTTCACCAGTTGATATTGATAATGCTGAAGACAGGCACAAATTTTCACAGTTGCTGGATAAACTTGGCATCGATCAGCCACAGTGGAAAGAAGTTACTACAATTAAAGAAGCGGAAAAATTTTCAAAAGAAGTTGGGTACCCTGTTCTGGTACGCCCCAGTTATGTCCTTAGTGGTGCCGCTATGAGTATAGTATTAAGCGAAGATGAATTAGAGGGATATCTTAAAAGGGCTTCTGAAGTCAATAGAGAGCATCCTGTGGTAATTAGTAAATTCATTACCGGGGCTAAAGAAATCGAAATCGATGCGGTTGCAAATAAAGGTGAACTCTACTGTTATGCTATATCCGAACATGTTGAAAATGCGGGTGTTCATTCCGGAGATGCGACCATGGTGCTACCTCCTCAGCGTACTTATCTCGAAACGATGAGAAGGATAAAGATAATTGCCAGAAGAATTGCAAAGGCTTTAAAGATAACCGGTCCCTTTAATATTCAATTCATAGCCAAGGATAATGAGGTCAGAGTTATTGAGTGTAATTTGAGAGTCTCAAGAAGTTTTCCATTTGTTTCCAAGTTTCTTAAAATTAACTTTATTGATGCTGCAACAAGAGTAATTATGGGGAAGGAAGTTCCTGCTCTCACGAATTCAGCTTTTGATCTTGATTATGTGGGTGTTAAGGCTCCGCAATTTTCATTCTCCCGTCTTAAAGGTTCGGATCCCATTCTCGGTGTTGAAATGGCTTCTACCGGTGAGGTAGGGTGTCTGGGTGATGATTTTAACGAGGCATTTCTGAAAAGTTTTATTTCTGTAGGTTTTAGAAGACCAAAAAATACAATATTGCTTTCCACGGGTCCTATTGACAATAAAGTGGAATTTTTAGAAAGTACGAAGATTCTAAAGAATATGGGATTTAAACTTTACGCAACCAAAGGGACTGCTAAATTTATGAAAGATAACGGGATTGATTCAACAATTCTTAATTGGCCATTGGAAAGTAAGGAGCCAAATACTCTTAGTTATATTTCTGACGGAAAAATTGATATGGTTATAAATATCCCAAAAAATATCGAAAAAGAAGAGCTTGATAATGACTATCTTATAAGACGCCAGGCGGTTGATTTTAACGTTCCTCTTGTTACGGATTTACAAGTTGCGAAACGTTTGGTAGAAGCAATGCAGAGAACTTCTCTTGAAGATTTAAAAATCAAAAGCTGGGACGAGTATGAGTAGTTTATGTAACCACGAGATTACACAGATTAACACCAGATTACCCAACCACACCCAATTTTGTTTTAGTCAGATACGGATGAACGCAGATTTTAAAAATAAATATCTCACACGGAGGCACAGAGAACACAGAGAAAAAAAACAAAATTATGTTGTTTCCCCAACTCCACCTCACCAAAGAATTAACCATGGATGAAAACGGATTTAAAAAATTTTAATATTTACGCTTGGAGGATGGAATGGATTTGCAAATTCCGGAAAACTATATTAATCATTTAAATTTAAAAGAGACAGAAGAAGCAATCAAATTGGTAAAAGACTACTTCGAAGTAGAACTTGCAAATCAGTTAAATTTGACAAGAGTGAGCGCACCTCTATTTGTAGCTGCCGGTACCGGCATTAATGATAATCTTAATGGTATTGAAAGACCTGTTTCTTTTGATATGAAGAATATATCGAATGCAGAGGCGGAAATTGTTCAGTCCCTTGCGAAATGGAAAAGAATGGCTTTAGCCAGATATGAGTTTAGCCAGGGAAGCGGTTTATATACAGATATGAATGCTATAAGAAGAGATGAAATTTTGGATAATCTACACTCTATTTATGTTGATCAGTGGGACTGGGAAAGGGTGATATCCGAGGTAGAAAGAAGTTTAGGTTTTTTGAAAAGTATTGTCAGAAAGATATATGAAGTTTTAAAAGAAACTGAAATGGTTGTATATAAGAAGTTTCCTCGACTTCAGCCCTTTTTGCGTGATGAAATAACTTTCATACATAGTGAAGAATTGCAGGAGAAATATCCTGGACTTGCCCCGAGGGATAGGGAAGACGCTATAACTAAAGAAAAGGGAGCGGTTTTTGTTATAGGTATCGGCGGAAAACTCGCGGATGGTAAAGTTCATGACGGAAGGGCTCCGGATTATGATGATTGGACCACACCTACAGGAGAGAATAGAAAAGGTTTAAATGGCGATATATTCGTTTGGAATCCGGTTTTAAAGGAAGGTTTTGAGATTTCATCAATGGGTATAAGAGTTGACAGGGAAGCTTTACTGAAGCAACTTGAGATTACGGATACTGAAGATAGAAAAAAACTAATGTGGCATAAAATGCTTTTAGAGGATAAGTTACCCCTTTCGATAGGGGGTGGGATCGGACAATCCCGTCTTTGTATGTTAATCTTGCAGAAAGCTCATATCGGTGAAGTACAGTGTGGGGTATGGCCGGATGATATGGTCCGGGCTTGCGAAAAAAATAATATTTTTTTACTTTAGTAGCCACTAAGACACAAAGGCACTAAGAAAAAAGATATTTTTTGTTCAAAACCCATCCCAACTTAAGAACTATTTGAGCCACAGAGCACACAAAGATTTTCTTGTTTTACTTTTTAACTGCTAACTACTCTCTGCTACCTACTCGCTAATATTCAAATCCCAATTTAATTACTTGACAAAATAAGAAATTTATATAAAATATACTATAATTAGAGTAAAAATTAGAGAAAAATGAAGATTACTAAATTAGGCATAGAATATCTTAATATAACAAAAGAATTTTGGTTTATCCGTAGCACATATATAAACCATAATGGAATTGATGGGAACTCTAACAGAAGTTTTCAGCCGAATGAAACCGCAGCATTCAAATGCGGGAGTATTTTGACGGCTAAAGCTTAATGTTGGAGTTTGTCAAAAACTTATGAAGGGATAAATGGGCGAATGCATTGCTTATAATAGCGGCTACAAATATCAATTAAAAAAGGCTTATAGGATTGACATCTCTATCATCCCAAAATCCTCAATCAATACAGACTACATTACTCTAGATAAAAAAGGAAAACTAGTTATCAAGAAAGGCTACGCGTGGGACGGTCCCTCTGGCCCAACCATAGACACGCCTTCTTTTATGCGAGGGTCTTTGATTCACGATGTTTTATATCAATTGATGAGAGATGGATATCTTGATCATAAACAATATAGGCAATCTGCAGACGTAATACTTCGAGACATCTGCAGGGAAGATGGGATGTGCTGTATTCGGGTATGGTGGGTATATTTTTTTGTTCATCTTTTTGGTAACTTTGCCGTTGATCCGTCCGGTAGGCGTCCCATTACTTTTGCGCCGAAAGGATGTATATAAGAAATTTGTAAAAGATAATGTTGTTATAAAAAAGATTAAGCCTGGCATGAAATATCAGGGTCTGATCTTCTTTGAAAAGGATATGTGAAAAGGAGTTAACTAGAAATATTGAAATCGGTTTATGCAGCTAACAATGGAGTATTTGTATTAATTTTAGTGCGTATTCAATATCGTAAAGGAGGATCCAATGAAGAGATTGATGCGGCAGCTCCGAGACTGGGCTGAGAGACTTCCTGAAGACCAGGAAAAGCTGTTTCAGGTCCTTGTTTTGCGGCTTGAGCCAGGGATACCGACAGAACAATTTGAAGATGGGTCCCTATTTCGGACTGTATCTGTGTATACGGTTTTGAGGGCGTTCTTTAGATTTATTGTTCCTGTCGGGTCGACACGGAGTGCAGCTTGGATGGATACCCCTGAACCCCCTTGGCCGAGATGGTCGGCAAAAGACCCTTGGAATGTCTGTTACTATGCGGGTCCTGAAAATAATGTGCGTCAGGATATAAGATTTGTTGAATCGGGTGAGAAAAACTTGCTGATAGCTGAGAAGACGTGCAGGTTGTTTTGTCGTCGGCTAGATTACTTTTCTCGCAGACTCTCGCCCAAAGATCGGGTTACGCTAAAGGTTTTGATCTTGCAGTCCATAGATCCGATAAAACGTATGACACTTATCGAATCAGATAAAATTCTAACTCGCTCTGAGAGGTTGCTTGTGTCAAAACTCAAAACTCGCTACCGATCCATCCAAGAAGTGAAGGAGAGTTAAGATACGCAACACCTAGTAACGATTATTAAGGTCAGCAGGAAGTGCAATCTGCGCTGTACGTATTGCCTTGACAGGTATTCCAAAGGCAACGACCGGATGTCCTTCGAAGTACTTGCAAACACCATCGCCTGGGCGTTGAAAGGCGCGAAGAGACGTACCGTGAGCTTCATTTGGCATGGTGGTGAGCCTACGCTCCTACCTCGCTCCTTCTACCAGAAGGCACTCTTGCTCCAGGCCGAGTTCGCAGAAGATAATCAGCGAATCTCAAATCAAATTCAGACGAATGCCACCCGAATTACTCAGAAATGGGCCAGTTTTCTAAGGCAGTTTGAGTTCTCCGTTGGGGTTAGCCTTGACGGACCAGAGTATGTCCACAATGCCCATAGAGTTGACTGTAAGGCAGGCGGTACGTTCAAAGATGTGCTAAATGGAATTGGGATTCTGCGGGAGTATGATATTCCAATCTGTGTTCTCGCAGTGGTAACCGATAAGACTCTCGAACTCGGAGCAGAACACTTCTTTGACTTCTTTCTCGAAAATGGAATCAGCAATCTAGCACTGAACGCTGTCATGCCTTCGATCCACCGCTTGCCAGACAGTAGGAAAATTAGCTACTACATGGATCCGGAAGGCAGGAATCGTTTTTATTGTTCGTTATACGATGCATGGTTGAAGCGTGGGTGCGACAGAATTCGTATAAGAGAATTTGATGCGATACACAATGTGATAATAGCAAAACAGAGTAGCCTGTGCGTCTTCACTGGCGATTGTCACGGCCACTATTTTGAGATAGACGTTGATGGAACGATAGCCCACTGCGACAGCGAAGGAAGTAACGAGGCAAGCCTTGGGAATGTTTTGACAGACGCTTTCGACGACATAGTCGTTGGTGCCAAGATGCGTAACCTTCAGGAGAGGGCAGAACTCGAGAGGGATGCAATGAGCAGTTGTCCGGAGTTTGAAATCTGCAGAGGTTGGTGTCCGCAGCAGAGACTGATTTCGAAGATCTACTATGACGGGCATGATGACGCCTGTTGTGGATTGGCTACGTTCATTCGGCATGTCCGGAAGCGCCTGACTAGTCATCCTGATCTCGTGGCCCGCTACGCAAATACCAGTATAGTCGGCGTTTCTTGACGTGAGTGGAATGGTAGTATTGAAGAATAGTCTGTCTGCAATGATCGGTGAGGGAGGTGGTAATGGTGTGGCCCGCAACTTTGAGTTACTGCGGAGTTTTTGTGATTAATATTAGTACATATAAACTATTTTAGGTGCCAAAAATTATGAAAATAATGCAATGGATAGCATTTTTCTTTATTGTAAGTATATTAATTGTACGGGGCATTTGGCCTAATTATTTTGAACTTGATAACTTTTCAATCGGATTATTATTTTTGCTATCCATTCCTCTTTTGGCGCCATATTTAAAGAAGGCTAAATGGTTTGGTGCCGAATTTGAATTCAAAGACGAAATAAAAAAATTAAATGTAATGGTTGAAAAGATTGAACAACAAGCCAAAAAGGCTGAAAGCAAAGGTGCGCCCTCGATAAATATTTTTGAAACTTTTCCTACTCAAAATGCATTGAATCTGCTCGATTCTGACCCAAATCTTTCCTTAGCCGCTTTACGTATTGATATAGAAAGGGTTTTGTCGAGAGTTGTGAATAGGTTATTCGATATACAAAAAAATAAAAAAGTAGGAAATAAATTTTACATTTCTAAATTACTCGAAAAGGAGATTATTGCATACGAACAAGGGAAAGCTCTAAATACAATAGTTGATATGTGCAATAAAGCTGTTCATGGAGCTCATGTATCCAAAGAACAAGCTCAAGAAATAATCGCACTAACTGAAAGATTAAATAAAAGTTTTTCTGTTGGTTATTCTATAAATTTTGAAAAAAATAAGGGTTATGCTCGACAGGGTCTTATTTGCGGATGGGAGCATTGCGTTGAGCATTTTCCTGTTGAAGAAAAGACGACCGAATTATCTTGTCCTGTATTTGGTCATGATTGTCCTGGTGGCATAGAGATACGAAAAATTTGTGATAAGAAAATTGATGATATTCCAAAAAAAAGATTTGTTAAAAATACCTAATAGCTCCTTTCCTCAGACTGTAACCCCCGCTTTAAGAGTCGTTTTCAGCTGATGAAAGCAAATGTTCGCCATATAAATTGGTGTAGGGATTTTGGTTTTAAACGGCATAAAAAAATTTTTCTCTGTGTCTTTATGTGATAATAATTTGGGGGAGGGGTAATCTGGTGGTAATCTGTGTAATCTCGTGGTTAAAAATAAAAAAAGCCCGGCAGCGACCTACTCTCTCACCTCCGAAGAGGCAATACCATTAGCACTGGAGAGCTTGACTTCCGTGTTCGGAATGGGAACGGGTATTTCTTCTCCGTTATGGCCACCGAGCAATTTTATAATAATACTGTTTTTTAGTTTGTCAACCCCTTATTTAGAATGAATGTTCTGCCCACAAATTGAAATATCTTCCCATTCCTGGGTAGTCGTTGTCTTCAAGATTATTTCCAAAACTTGTTATATATTTACGGTTAAAGACATTTTCTATGTTAAATCCTAAAGAAAAATTATTGAATTTTTTGCAGATTCCTAAATCCATGATAAAGTCAGGACCTCTTTCTTTTAATCCTTCATTATATGGAAAGCTGCTACTTGATAACCATCTTTTTTTCTTTTCTAACCATCTGGCTGATATCTCGGCAGTTAAGGGACCTTCGTAAGAAAGTATACCGGCGACCGAATGCTTTGGTTGGTGCTGGAGTTCTCTTTTGGAGTTATCTATTTCATCATAACCATCGAGATAAGAATACATTAATGAATACGAGATATCTTCATATTTGCCGTCACCTTCTATATCGATACCGAAAACTCTGGTTTTGGAGATATTCTGAGGAACCCAAAATTCATCAGTTCCTATTCTATCGGAAATTTCTTCTATATGTCCGGATATGGTGATACTCTTTATCTTTATTCCTCCGTTTAAAGCAAGGGAGTACTCCGGTTGGAGTTCCTTATTGGAATAGCCCGGATAGTAAAGATCGTAGAGGGTAGGAGCCTGGAATGCGGAGCCCACCGATGCAAAAATCTCGATTGGTTTGGTAATTCTGCTTCCGATTGTAAAAGAAGGATGTAGACCAAAACTTCCGTACCAGTCTTCTCTCACGGAAACGAAGGTATTTATATTTGCTTTTTCAAGAAAAAGAGAAAGAGCTATTCCTGCTTTTTCTTCTCCAAGTGAAAAAGAAGTTGTATCGTAATTTGATGTATATTGACCGATCCATACCGTGTCTTTTTCGAGGTTGATTGATAAAGACAACATTTTGTATAAAAATTTCGTGTTAAATTGTCCGGTTATTGTTTTATAACTGGCATTTGCTATTATTGTATCTTTTTCTCCGGTCAGGTAATCTGATTGTTCATATTTCCAGTTATATTTAAGCAATTCTCCGGTCATTGCGGGTTCAATTAGTATTCCAATATCGCCACTGGTAAATATCTTACTGTAGGAGAGGTCTGCAAATTCTGTTTGTTGATTATCGAACAAAGATGTTGCAGTTGAGTCTCCAAACATTGGAACGATACCGCTATCGGGCAGGGCGCCCGGTGTGCCCAAATCTTTATAAATTCCTGTAAAATTTAAGTCATTCCAATTAAGAGCGAGTGAGTAATGCTCAAAATTCGTATTACTCCTTTGTCCTTCACCCTTTTTAAGATTTAGATTACCGTTTACGCCAAATCTGTAAAGTTGTAGATTTGCACCTAAAGTGGAATTAGAGTTTCCCTGAAATCTTATATGATTTATCTGCTTTCCGGTAATGATGTTTATAATTCCTCCTATTGCATTGGAGCCCTGAAATACAGAAGATGAACCCTTAACTATTTCAATCCTTTTTACTGCACTTAATGGTATTATTGAAAGATCGAATCCGCCTGTCTTTGGATCGTTTATTCTATGTCCGTTGAGCATTATAAGTGTATGTTTCGGGGTATTGCCTCGAACGGCTGCCTGGCTCAACGAGCCGGGATCTCCGTTTTCGTTTATTTTAACTCCTGCTTCTTTCTCAAGAATTTCGCCCAGTTTATCGATGGTTAGTAAATTTTCAATCTCGATTACTTCAACTTGATAAGGTAGATGTTCAAACCTGTCTGCCGTTACCGTTATCCCTTTCGATTCAACGTACATCATGCTTATTAAGATTAATAGCATAAAACCTCCTTTTTTGAATTTTTTGTATTGTTGGAGTTAAAATAAAACCGTAAATAATACCTTGAGTAAAGACATGCCAGATAACAAAAGGCAGCCCCAGAATAAAATAGACTAAGAAGCTATTTTTAGTCGGGAAGAAAAGAAACCCTGCTGATGTAGTTAGTATATCGGATAAGAGTGTGATGAGTATTCCTAAGGGTAAGATGATGTGTGCTTTATTCCATCTTTTTTTATGGCAAAGACCTCCAAATGATCCGATTAATATTCCTACAATTATTTGTGCCAAAAGGAGAGGTAGGGGAGACATACCCATTGGATTGAGTAAACCGAAAATAAGATAAGTAAGGATTCCAACCAATGTACCGCTGCGGAGACCAAATAATACTCCTGCCAGGAAAACGGTTGAAGAAACAAGTTCAAAATTGGGTATATATGAAAGTAAAAACCCTAAACCTAAGGCTAAAGCCGTAAATATTGTTATATATGATATTTCTTTTAATTTGTCTATTTTTCTTCTCCCCTCGGAGTACTCTAAAAATAGCAGGTCTCCTGACTTATGGCCGTCCTACTCGCTGCACCTTCCCGGGTAAAATGCTACCCAGTGGTATCTGCAGTTTTCGTTGCCAAATACAGTAGCGGGGCTGTAGCGGATTCTGACCGCTTTCCCTTAACTATTACGTTTTAATAATACTTTATTGTCGCCAAAAGTCAAGGGGATTTAATAGGACGCAGATGAACGCAGATTTTTTGGATTTTTTTAACCACCAAACACACAAAATACACTAAACCCAACCCCACCAATTAAATTTGTATTTTTTTAATGTGAATACACGAAAATTTTTGTTGTTTTTCCTATTTGTATCCCCGTGTAGGATTATTTTGGTGTTGTGGATGAGTTTTTGAACAAATACGAGTAAATTGGGTGTGGGGCTTCGTGTCTTAGTGCCTTTGTGTGAGATACTATTTTTTTTGTTGTTGTGAGGTGGGGTTTAGTAAACAAAAATATTTTTTTTTGTTCTCTGTGTGTTTATTTTTTCTCTGTGTTCTCTGTGGTAAAATTGTTTTTTTGGGGATGGGGGTTAGCGGTAAGCCGTAAGTTGTAAGCTGTAAGCTATTAAATCAAATCTTACCCTGGATTAGTCTGATTATGTCATTAAGTAATAGTAAAACCATGAGAGAAATCAAGATGAAAGAACCAATTGTCTGAACTATTTTCAGCAATGTTTTGGAAGGAGGCCTCCTCGAAGTAAAAGTTGCTAATGACATCACAATATGAAATCCATCTAAAGGAGGTATTGGAATTAAATTTACTACAGCAAGATTAATTGTTATTAATGCAACAAACAGTAACAGTCGAATAAATCCCATTTCCATAGATTTTTTAGTGTATACAACGATTCCTACCGCTCCTGCTAAATCTCTTGGCGAAACTTTTCTCTGGAACAACCAGGAGAATGTTCTATAAATAAGTAAAGCAGTATGCCAACTTTGTTCCCATGCAAAAGAAAATGCTTGTGCGGTGCCTATAGTTATTTTTGTGGTCGGTGATTCTATTCCAATTGCTCCTATACTTATTATTGAATCTCCCTCCATGCTCTTTTGTTTTTCAGGTACTATCCTGGTTTTAATTGTATCCCCATCGGATAAAAAAACAATACTGAGTGTTTCTTCTGCTGAGGGATGGATACTTGATGTTATATCATCCCAGCTGTTTATAGATTTATTTTGAATTTTTAAAATACGGTTGCCTTTTTTTATCCCTGCTTTATCGGCGGGTAAGTCTTTGTAGACATTCCCCACTATCGGAGGTACAAAGGGGATTAATGAGTCGATATTTAGCGAATCAACCACTATATCTGTTTTTTTGCTATCCCGGATGAGTAAAATTTTAGAGTTCTTTTGTATTTTTTCTGTTATTTCATACCAGCTAGAGACTTCCTTACCGTTTATTTCTATTATTCTGTCATTTGGCAAAAGATTGCTCGCTGTATTTACTTGTTTTATTGTCGTTGTTGGTGTTACTTCAACGCCATTAAATAATAGTACCGATAAAAATATTAAAAATCCGAGAGTAAAATTTGCAAATGGACCGGCGAAAACGACTGCAATTTTCAAAAATACATTCTTAGAATAAAACTCATCTTCTTCACCTTTCATTTGTTCCGGGTCCATTCCTTTTATTTCACAATAGCCTCCGAAAGGTATAGCGGAGATTCTGAATTCCGTTTCTCCCCATTTGAAAAACGTAAATAACTTTGGCCCAAAACCTATTGAGAATACCGGAGCGTACATTGAAGACCACTTGGCTACAATTAAGTGAAAAAACTCATGTACAAAAACCATGACACTTAAAGCTAAAAACGCAACGATTAGTCCTAAAAACATTTACATTATCTCCCGGGCTTTCTGTCTTGCCCAATTAATTGCTTCAATAATTTCCTTTTCTCCGGGGTTCCTATTGATTTTATGCGAGTTTGTTACCTCGAGAATTATATCCATAATATTTTGAAAAGATATCTCTCCTTTTAAAAATCTGTCGACGGCAACTTCATCTGCACCGACTAAAACGGCAGGTAGAGTTCCTCCTTCCTTTAAGATACTGTAACTCAAGGATATAAGCGGAAATTTTTCCCGGTTTATTTCTTCGAAGTTTAGAGACTCCAGTTCTGTCAGATTAAGTCTGTTTGTCGGGGAATTAACCCTTTCGGGGTTGGTTAGAGCAAATTGTATTGGTATTTTCATATCCGGAGTAGACATTTGCGAGATAATAGACCCGTCAGCGAATTCTACCATACCATGGATTATTGATTCGGGATGTATTATGACTTCAATTTCTTCGCACTTTAGATCAAAGAAGACCGAAGCTTCGATGATTTCGAGTCCCTTATTCATTAGAGTTGCGGAATCTATAGTTACTTTGTTGCCCATAACCCAGGTTGGATGATTGAGTGCTTCTTTGGGAGTTATGTTGCTAAGGTCTTTTCTGTTGTAGAATGGACCCCCGGAAGCTGTTATTATTATTTTCTTTATATTTTTATCCGGTGAATTATTTAGTATCTGGTATATCGCGGAGTGTTCACTGTCCACTGGAACTAATTTTCCGGGAAGATTTTTTAATTCCTCTCTTAAAAGAGGAGAAAATGCTACAAGAGTCTCTTTGTTTGCCGTGCAGATTCTTTTGCCGTTTTTAAGTCCCTTGATAAGCGATTTATAAGAAGATATTCCGGCTGTAGCTATTACTATTATGTCTATTTCGCTATTTTCGTATAGAAAATCCGCTTCTTCGTGTCCAATTAATATCTTGAATTTATTTTTTAATCTTTCTTCTAATTCTTCTTTATTACTCGCAAAAAATGTACCAACATATTTGGGTTTGAATTCCTCTGCCTGATCGGATAAAAGTGAAATATTTCTTCCCCCGAATAGAGCAAAAACATTAAAATCTTTAAGGTTTTTTATAACCCTGAGAGTACTTGCCCCAATAGAGCCTGTTGATCCAAGTATTGCAACGTTTTTCATCTTACAGCAAAGAATCGGAGATAGTAGTATATAAGGGGGGCTGTAAAAAGTAGTGAATCAAATCTATCGAGAAAACCACCGTGTCCCGGAATTATCTTTGAGGCATCTTTTATTTGTACGTCTCTTTTTATCATTGACTCGACTAAATCTCCTGTAGGCGCGATAATTCCTACTACAATGCCTAAAGTAACGCAATCAAACCATGAGAGGTAAGAAGCGTAGAGATAGTGATATATAAAGGCTGCGGCAATTGTCGCGAAAACTCCTCCAATTACCCCTTCCCAGGTCTTTTTGGGAGAAACTGAAGGGAAAAATTTTCTTTTTCCGAATTTTCTACCTACAAAAAAAGCAGTTGCGTCATTAATCCAGGTAAGAACAAAAGGAAGTAAGGCAAGGCTTGTCCCAAGACGTATTTCGATACCGAAAATATTTTTATAACTTAAAGCTTCTAAAACCTGGGGCATTTGCATTAAAAGTATGAGATGGCTGAATAGCCATCCGACATAAATTACCCCAAATACTGTTCCGGAAAGGTGAAATATCGCTTGTTCTTTTTTCGGTCTGAACAATTCTGCGCAAGCCACAGCGATAACCAGAGATGTGATAGTTATAATTGTAAATAGATGACTTTGAAAATATGCATTTAGTCCTAAAACTAAAGAAGAGATTATTGCAAGGGATTTGTATGGTGTAAGTCCTCGTTCTCTTAGTATATCACAGAATTCATATACTCCGAGAAAAATGCCCAATTCAACGAGAAGTAAAAAATATATTCCGCCGCTCCTGGCAATAAAAAACAGTGCGGGTATGAAGAGAAGTGCTGTTGTCCAGCGTCGAGTTAAATTTACTGAATGGTCCCGAATCTTCTTTCTCGCTTTTTATAAGAGTTTAATGCTTGGATGAAGTCGCTTTTATCAAAATCCGGCCAGAGTTTATCGGTAAAAAATAATTCCGTGTAGGCTATTTGATACAGTAGAAAATTGGAGATTCTTAATTCCCCGCTGGTTCTAATAAATAGATCAGGGTCCGGCACATTGGGCAAAAGCAGAAAATTTCTGAAACTTTCTTCCGTTATCTCTTTTCCTTTTTTTATAGCCTTATTAACTGCTTGGATTATTTCCGCCCTGCCGCTGTAGTTGAATGCAAGTATAAGATCCAGTTGATCAGAGTTTTTTGTTTGATCTTGAATCCACAATGCTGATTTTTTTACGTTATCGGGTAGTTCTTCAAGGTTGCCCAGAAAATGAACTCTAATTCTATTTTTCTTTAATTCGTTTATTTCTTCTTTTATCACTTTAGAAAAAAGTGACATTAACCCCGCGACCTCTTCTTTTGGTCTATCCCAGTTTTCACGAGAAAAAGCATATAGCGTTAAATATTTTATATTAAACTCTTGACAGTATTCAGTAACTCTTCTTACGGTGTTTACTCCGGCAAGATGACCCTGTAAACGAGGCAAAGATTTTTCTTTTGCCCATCTTCCATTTCCATCCATTATTATTGCTATATGAGTAGGAAGATTTTCATTATCCATCAAGGATTTCTTTTTCCTTTTTTATAAGAATATCTTTGATTTTGTCCGTATAATGGTCTGTTACTTTTTGAATTTCATCTTTACATCTTAGTTCTTCATCCTTTCTTATTAAACCTTCTTTTGCCTTATCTTGAACCACTTTTATTATATCTCTTCTTATATTTCGGAGAGATACTTTTCCTTCTTCGGCAAGGCGGTGAACCAGTTTTTTTAATTCCTCTCTTCTTTCATCGGTAAGGGGAGGAATGGGGATACGAAGGACCGAACCATCGTTAGATGGATTCAAGCCTAAATCTGATGATATTATTGCTTTTTCAATGTTATCTATAGCTTTTGCGTCAAATGGGTGAATTACGATAAGATGTGGTTCGGGAACTGCAATTGAAGCAAGCTGATTTATGGGCACTTTCGTACCATAATAATCGACTTTTATGCCTTCTATAAGTACTGGAGAAGCTCTTCCTGTTTTGATGCTGGCAAATTCTTCGGAAACTATTGAGAATGATTTTTCCATTTTTTCGATCATTTCTTTCTTGATTTCCTTATCCATTGCTCCCTCCTTTAATAATAGTTCCTATATTTTTACCCATGATTACCTTTTTTAAATTGTTTTGAACTTCATTGTTAAAGACGATTAAAGGTAAATTGTGATCCATTGCCAATGAGAAGGCGGTCAAGTCCATTACCTTTAAACCCTGAGCTAATGCATCTTTATAGGTAAGTTTTTTGTAAAATTTTGCATCGGAAAATTTATTGGGGTCTTTATCGTAGATCCCTTTAACGTTGGTTGCTTTTAATAAAATATCTGCGTTAATCTGCAAGGCACGAAGAACGGCGGTAGTATCGGTTGTGAAGAATGGGTTGCCTGTTCCTCCTACGAAAATAACTACATGGTTTTGAGTCAATAAATTCATTGCTTTATGTCTGCTGTATTTATCGCCCACAGAAGATGAAATTGGGATTGCGGATAGGACAGAGTTGGGAACCTTTTTTCGTTGAAGGGCTAAGGAAAGAGCCCCTCCATTTATTAAGGTAGCTATCATTCCCAGTTCATCCAGTTCTCCAGATGCTATTTTGTATTTCTGGGATGCCTTGAATCCTCTTAAGATATTACCTCCACCCACAACTAACCCTATTTCGACTCCTCTTTCGTGTATATATTTTATCTCGGAAGTAATGAGGTTTAATTTCTCAAAGGAAATAGTTTCTTCTTTATCCTTAAGAAATTCTCCGCTTAACTTTATTAATATCCTTTTGTATTTAGGGTTACTCTCCAACCTGGAACCTTTGGAATTTACTTACTAAGATATTTTCGCCTATAACCGCAATTTTCTCCTTTATAAGATCACCTATGGTTATTGATGGCTCTCTATAGTATTTCTGCTCCAATAGAACTACTTCGTGATAAAACTTTTCAAGTTTGTTAGCAATGATATTTTCCTGTATTTTTTCAGGTTTATTCATTCTTTTTACCTGTTCTTCATAGATAGACCTTTCTTCCTTGAGTATTTCTTCGGGTATCGATTCTCTATCTACCGAGATGGGATTATTGGCAACTACTTGCATTGCAATTTCTTTTGCAAGATTTTGAAATTCGTCAGTTCTGGCTACGAAATCGGTTTCGCAGTTTAATTCAACTACGCCAGCTTTTTGACTTCCAGGGTGAACGTAAGCATATATAATACCTTCTTTTGCGGATCTGCCCATTTTTTTTGATGCTTCCGCAATTCCCTTTTTTCTCAAAATTTGAATTGCCTCTTTAATGTTGCTTTTTGATTCAATTAATGCGTTCTTACAGTCTAACACTCCTGCGTTTGTTTTTATTCTTAATTCTTTGATGAGTTTAACATCAACTTCCGAAGACACACGAACCTCCTATTATAATTATAGATTTATCGCACAAGGGATTATTTATCCTGCTAAGCTGTTTTTTCCTTATTTTCTTGTAATTCTTCTTTGTCTTTGATTGACTGTTCTTCTTTAAATCGTTTTTTCCCTTCAACGATTGCAGTTTCAATTATGTTTGTTATTAATTTAATTGATTCGATAGCATCATCGTTTGCCGGGATTGGATAGTCTACCATTTCGGGGTCAGAGTTTGTATCTATT
>Ga0315543_1001256_pt1 | contig 27974 bp, 30 predicted proteins | sample SalMarSW160210MG_2_FD_203098 | JGI IMG/M metagenome (GOLD analysis project Ga0315543, IMG submission 203098) | Salt marsh sediment microbial communities from the Plum Island Ecosystem LTER, Massachusetts, United States - Salt Marsh Sediment SW1601-210 ... | reverse complement strand
GGGCGCATCATATTCAACGATGTCCTGCCCGCCGAGCTCGGCTTCTACAACGAGTCCATCGATAAGGGAATCCTGAAGCAGATAGTGACCGATTGCTATCAGCTCTTGAGCGGCGAGGACACCACCAAGGTGGTAGACAGCATTAAACATCTGGGCTTCCGCTACGCGACTAAATCGGGGACGACCATCGCCATGGGCGATATCCAGGTGCCCCTGAGCAAGCCCAAGCTGCTGGAAGAGGCCGCGGAGAGGATTGCCATTATCGAAAACCAGTATAACAAGGGCTTAATCACCGAGGACGAAAAGTATAGCAACACCATCGGGATTTGGATGGAGACTACCGACCGCATTACCGATATCATCTCCAAGACCCTCGACCGCTACGGCGGCATCTATATGATGGCCACCTCGGGAGCCAAGGGTAACATCTCACAGATAAGGCAGATGGCCGGCATGAGGGGACTGATGACCGACCCCGCCGGTAAGATTATCGACTTCCCCATTAAGTCGGGGCTGCGGGAGGGCTTGAGCGTGCTGGAGTATTTTATCTCCACCCACGGCGCCAGAAAGGGGCTTGCCGATACCGCCCTGAGAACTTCGGACAGCGGCTACCTGACCCGGCGCCTGATTGACGTCGCCCAGGATGTTATTACCCGCGAAGAGGACTGCGGCACCACCGAGGGTATGTGGATATCGGAACCAAAGGAAAAGGAGCTGCTGCCCTCGTTTGCCGAGCGCATCATCGGCCGGCTGGCGGCCGATAAAATAGTTAAACCCAAGACCAAGAAGGTTATCGTTGACCGCAACGAGGAGATAGACGAGCAGAAAGCCAACGAGATTATCGCCGCCGGCATAAACAAGGTCTATGTCCGCTCACCCTTGAGCTGCCGCTCCCGGCACGGCGCCTGCCAGCGCTGCTACGGGCGAGACCTTGCCCGCCGCCATATGATTGACCTTAACACCGCCGTGGGCATTATTGCCGCCCAGAGCATCGGTGAGCCGGGCACCCAGCTGACCCTGCGTACCTTCCATACCGGCGGTGTGGTGGGGCTGGATATCACCAGCGGTCTGCCCAGGGTGGAGGAACTCTTTGAAGCCAGACCGCCCAAGGGTCAGGCCATTATCTCGGAGATAGACGGCGAGGCCGAGGTGAACGAGAGTGACGAGGGTAAAACGATAAGAATCACCAGCGCCGAGATGTACCGCGACGAATATCCGCTGCCCGCCGGCTGGCAGGTTACAGTGAAAAAGGGCCAGTGGGTGGATATCGGCGCCGAGCTTGCCAGCCCGCCTGCTGAGAAGAAAGGTTCCGGGAAAACAGTAGCCCTGGCCACCGAGGCCAAACCGATTGTCGCCTCGGTCGCCGGTGAGGTAATCATTGAAAAGGATAAGCTGTTTATCAACTACATGGAGGAGGAACAGCAGGAGTACACCATCCCCGCCAGCGCCCACATCCGGGTCCAGACCGGGGAGAAGGTAAGGGCGGGGCAGCAGCTCACCGAGGGCTCCATTAACCCGCAGGATATCCTGCGCATCCTGGGCAAGGAAGCCACCCAGCAGTACCTGGTAGACGAGGTGCAAAAAGTGTACCGCTCCCAGGGGGTGACCATCAACGATAAACACATCGAGGTTATCGTCCACCGCATGCTGTCTAAAGTCCGCATCGATTCTTCGGGTGATACCGACCTGGTGCCCGGTGAGCTTATAGATATCTTCCGCTACGAGGATATCAACGCTAAAGTACTTGCCGAAGGTGGTGAGCCGACTACTGCTCATACGGTGCTGATGGGCATAACCAGAGCCTCGCTGAATACCGATAGCTGGCTGGCGGCCGCTTCCTTCCAGGAGACTACCAGGGTGCTCACCGAGGCCTCCGTTAAGGGTGAGATTGACCGGCTGGTGGGGCTTAAAGAAAATGTTATTATCGGCAAGCTGATTCCGGCCTGCTACCCGCTCCCCGAGGAGCCGGCGCCACCGCCGGTTGAGGAAGGTGAGGAGATGCCGAGCTGGGTAATCGGGGAGGCGCCGAGGACGGCTGATGAGGAGACGCTGGGCCTGGCCGCTACCGAGACTACAGCGCCAGCCGTCGAGGAAGCGCCGGAGTTAACTACCGAGGAAGCGCCGGATACGACCGTCGAGGAGACACTGACCCCGGCCGACGAAGAGGCGCCGGAGGCGACAGCTGAAAAGGACGAGAAAAAAGAAGAGCCTACCGAATAGCTATCCGGCAATATAGATTATTTATAAAAGTCGCCCCAATAAAAAGCGGGCGGCTTTCCCTTTTCTCCGGCTGTGATGTGCTATAATAGGCTAAATTATGGGGGATAGTAAAACAGACCGCGTCATTTCAGGCAAGCCCGGCACCGAGGACGTAACCCTGGACAGCAGCCTGCGACCCCGGCTCTTTAACGACTTCATCGGGCAGGACAAGATTAAGGATAATATTAATATAGCCATCACCGCCGCCAGGGGGCGGGGGGAGGCGCTGGACCATGTCCTGCTCTACGGGCCGCCCGGGCTGGGCAAGACCACCCTTGCCTATATCATCGCCGCCGAGATGGGGGTCAACATCAGGATTACCTCCGGGCCGGCGGTGGAGCGCACCGGAGACCTGGCGGCTATCCTGACAAATTTGCGCAACCACGACATACTCTTTATCGATGAAATCCACCGCCTGAACCGTGCCGTGGAAGAGGTGCTCTACCCGGCCATGGAGGACTTTGCCCTGGACATTATTATCGGCAAGGGGCCCGGCGCCCGCAGCCTGCGCCTGAACCTGCCCGATTTTACCCTCATCGGCGCTACCACCCGCTTTGCCCTGCTCAGTCCCCCCTTGAGAGACCGTTTTGGCGCCGTCTACCGCCTCGATTTCTACCAGCAGGAAGCCATAGAGAAAATCCTCATTCGCTCAGCCAGGATTCTGCAGGTAAAGGCGGAAAAGGACGGGCTTAAAGAAATAGCCCGCCGCGCCCGGGGCACACCGCGCGTGGCTAACCGGCTGCTCAAAAGGGTGCGGGACTACGCCCAGGTTATGTCCGACGGCATCGCCACTAAAGAAGTAGCCGTTGAGGCGCTGTCCAAGCTGGAGGTGGATAAAATCGGCCTGGACGAGATAGACCACAAGCTGCTCCGCACCATCGTGGAGAAGTTTAACGGGGGGCCGGTGGGGCTGGATACCATCGCCGCCTCCATCAGCGAGGAAGCCGACACCATCATGGATGTCTACGAGCCCTACCTGCTGCAGCTGGGCTTTCTGGAGCGGACTCCCCGGGGACGGTTAGCCACCGAGGCTGCCTACCAGCACCTGGAGCTGCCCTACAACAAAAAGCCCCCGCAGGGAACTCTGTGGGAGGGGTAAAACTCCTGATTCATAGCTGCTGCGCCCACTGCGCCGCCTACACTATTGATTACTGGCGGGAGCAGGGCTACAAGGTCAGCGCTTTCTGGTATAACCCCAATATCCACCCCTACACCGAGCACCAGCACCGCCTGGAGGCAATGCAGTCCCTGGCAAAAACAATGAGCCTGCCCCTGATAACAGCCGAAGGCTATGACATAATTGATTACTTTAGGGGGGTGGTGGGGCATGAACCCGAACGCTGCCAGTACTGCTTTAAGCTGCGGCTATCAAAAACGGCCTTAACCGCCAAAGAGATGGGCTTTGACGCCTTCACCACCACTCTGCTCATCAGCCCCCAGCAGAAGCACGAGCTGATTAAAGAAGCCGGCGAAGAAGTGGCTAAAGAAACCGGAGTGGACTTCCTCTACGCCGACCTGCGCAAGCGCTACTCGGACAGCCGCCACATGACCAAGCCTATGGACCTCTACCGCCAGCAGTACTGCGGCTGCGTTTACAGCGAGTGGGAGCGCTACGCCGATATAACCATAAAATAAGGGGGTCTCTAACGAGACCCCCTGTGATACCAGCTATAACCGCCGGTTTATTCACCTGGCAAATGCACTACCACCCTCATAGCCAGTATATGCTCACTATCATAGACGGCGCGAGCCAGCTGACCTTCCTCCACGGAGATAAAGCCGTTGAGGACAAACACCGTGTCCTCGTTATAGCGCAGGATAACCGGCCTGCCATCTTGAGGGGTTATTTCTATAGTTTCTAAAGAAACATCGGTGATAACGCCGCTTACGCGGGCGCGGGTTACCGGCTTGGCAATCAGCACCGCCCTGGCCAGGTTTTCCCCGTTGGCTAACCAGACCACTACCCTATCGCCGACCTCAATATCACTGAATTCAGCCTTCTCGCCAGAGGGGCGGCTAATAGCCGGATAGGTCTCAGGAATGGGTACTTCTTCTGTCTGAGATACCCGGTTTTGAACCCTTAACCTCAGAGTCTGCTCAACCTCAACGCCCGACTGTTCCTGATTTCGGAGTCTGAATTGCTGGCGCAGGGCTGTAATCGGCCGCTGCACATTCAGCAGGAAGTATCTGGTATTTTCATCTACTTTCATGCCTATCTCATCTTCTCCAGACTGAACCTTAAAGTATGCCTGGTTTTCCTCGTCAACCTCGGTTACCATGCCCTTGACTATCCTGACCTGAAAATCCTCGGTCCAGGGTAGAGTCTTACCCGAATCAGCCAGGGCGGGAAGAGCCAGACCTAAAACCAGACTCAGGGCTATTATTGACGCTACAGCTACTTTTAGAACCGACATGATTTTACTTTTACCTCCTGTAATCTAGGCTCTTTTCCGGCGGTTAGAATCAGCCAGAGAATCGCCAGTAGTTTTTTCATCTTAGACCTCCTATTTAAAGATTCTTAATCAGTCTGCAATGGCATAAGCTACCTGAAGGGTAAGTGTGAGCTCTATCTCTCCGGGGCTGATGGGGGTGGTGGGCGCCGGTGCCGCCATTTCCATCCCGGCGTCCCTGTAGACAACGGGAGGATATATGGTGCCCTCGGAGATGTAGGTGGGCTTGCCCAGATTGACCCCGGCAAGGTCAGCCAGCTGCTCGGCCTTGGCTCTGGCATCAGCCATTGCCTTCTGGCGGGCTTCCTCATAGTAGGGGGTGGGGTCATCCACGGAGAAACTGATGTTATTGATGCGGGTGTAGTCCCCGCCGGCGGCGGCCACGGCATCGATAACCGGACCGGCCTGCTCTATATCCCTTATCTTGGCGGTTACCATGTTGGTCACCCGGTAGCCAGTCACAACCGTTTCGTCCTTGTAATCATCCCACCTGGTTACCTGGTAAATGCTGAAATGCCGGGTCTGGATATCCTTCTCCGCCACACCGTTGTCAGTCAGGGCAGCCATCACCGCCTCCATAGCCACAGCCGCCTGAGCCTGGGCTTCGGCTACCGTATCCGCCTGGGCTTCAATACCCAAGGACAGAGTGGCGATATCAGGAGTAACGGCGACCTCACCGGTGCCGCTGACCCAGATTCCCGACTGCTGGCTGTTAATGTCCACCGTGCCGATGGTGGTAGGGCCGCCAGTACAGCCGCTGAAGCCGACTACCGCCAGCATCATAACCAGACTTATAGCCGCCAACCAACTCTTTTTCATTGCTTGCCTCCTTGTATTTTTAATCCCACCTATATATAACGAAAAAGTCGCCGAATGGTTAGCGGCGACTTAAGGGAATCTCAAGAAAGGATTATGACTACTCTAAAGCGTCAAGGGCTTCTTCATAGCCTTCTTCCGATACGGCCAGCGCCCGGCGCAGGGCGTCCCTGGCTGACTCCGGCACATCATCGAGCCCGGCGCGCAGCACCGCCCGGTTAGAGGCGGCATCAGACACCAGCGTATTCCTCAGCTCATGCCGATTACCGTTCTGGGTAGAGTCATCCCGGCCACCCCAACCCTTATCCGGTGCGGTCATCGCTACTGGTGGGGATGCGGCGTCTTCGGTTGGGGGTGGGGCTTCATAAGTTGCTGGCGGGGCAGCAGCTTCTTCTTGTGGCGGCGCCATCATCATTCCGGGCAGGTGTATCCCTCCCCTCCCCTCAATGAAAACCACCAGCAACTCCAGCTTCTCATCGAGGCGACGGGTGAGTATCTCCACCTGCTCAACATCGCCTTTATCAGCCATGTAAGCTATCTCAGCCACCCGCCGGTCAGCCAGCTGGGCGCAGAGCTTTGCCTTGGCTATCTGAGAAGGGGTTAACGTCAGGCGCACCTGTTCAGTTGCCAGCTTTACCGAATAGAGAGGGCTATCGGGCATACTGCTATCGGCGGCAAAAACCGTGCCTCCCCCGGACAGCACCAGGGCCAAAACTATTGCCATCACCGTTGCCCAGCGCGGGAACCAGCCCCAGGAGGTACGGCTCTTACCAGCCGCCGTCTCTTTTAACGCCGCCTGGAACTGGTATCTGGCCCTTGCCCTGAAATCGGGGCGGGGCTGAATAGTCGATGCCTCCCGGGCCGCCAGAGCCGTCTCCAGCAGGGGCTTTAGTTCGGCTGCCTGTTCGGGGTAGTGTGCAAGACACTGCTCCAGGCTTTCACCTTTAATCAGCAGCCGCTCTAAACAATCGTTAAAGATATTATCGAATTCTTTATTATTCATTTTGCGTCACCGATAGCACCCGGCGCAGGGCGACTATGCCGCTGTGCTGTAATGCCTTTACCGCCCCCTGGCTTTTACCCATTACCTCAGCTACCTGGGCGATGGACAGCTCGCTGGTGAAACGGAGGGAAATCACCTCGCGCTGGGCATCAGTCAGACGCCGTGCCGCCGCCAGTACCTGCTCAACATCCAGCTTGCGCTCGGCAGCCAGTTGGGGGTTATCACCACCGCTGGCCAGCGTTTCCTCCAGCGGCACCGTCGTCCTCTTTTTCTTTCTCAAGAAATCAACCACCTGATTGTGGGCGATACGGTAGAGCCAGGCGGAGAAGGGTTTGCCCTTCCACCTGAAGGAAGAGATGGACCGGAGTGAGTTTAGAAAGACCTGCTGAGTCAAGTCTTCTGCCTCCACCGCATCTCCTATTTTGAGGGTTATATAGCGATAAATCTTATCGAAATACTCCTCATATATCTGGGCAAAAGCCTCCTGGTCATGCTTTTGCGCACGGCGTACCAGGCTTTCCTCGTCTTGCACCTGACAACTCCCGGCCGCTTTAGGCGGCATTTTGGCGTTATCCTGTGCATATAGTATAACGAAGCAAATGGTAAAAAGATAGTAAAAATGGGATAGGGTAAAAGGGCGGCGGGCGGGTTAAGATAAAAAATGGGGGGGTGGGTGGGAATATAGATATAAGTTATGTTAGAATACCCAGGAATCAAGATTAGGAATTAAGAACTTGGCTTTTAATATACGCCTGATGTGCCAGGAGGACCTCCCCCAGGTCAACGAGATTGACCACGAAGCCTTCCCCACCCTGTGGCCGCCGGCTAACTACCTGCGGGAGCTGAAAAACGGCCTGGCTCACTACATCGTGGTCTGCGACGATGAGATAGAATATGAGCCGCCGGAACCGCCGAAAGAGACCACCCAAAAAGGCTTTTTCGGGCTGCTCGCCAGGCTGAACCCCCTTTTTAATCACCGCCAACCCTCCGGCAACGGAGCTCCCCCGACAGCAGCGGACTACACCTATGGCTTTACCGGCCTGTGGCTGATGGCCGGGGAAGCCCACATAACCAACATTGCCGTGCGGGAGAAGTACCGCCGCCAGGGTATAGGCGAGCTGCTGCTCATCTCGCTGATAGACCTGGCTATAGAGCTGGGTGCTAAACTGGTCACGCTGGAGGTGCGCGCCTCCAACACGGACGCCCAGAGGCTATACGCCAAGTATGGCTTCATCGAGGTGGGGCTGCGCCGCGGTTACTACACCGATAACCGGGAGGACGGGGTGCTGATGACCATAGAAGATATCACCTCAGCCCCGGTTCAAGCCAACCTACAGCGGTTAAAACAGGCCCACGCCCGGAGATGGAAAACTCCCGCCGCCAGACTAAGAGGCTATTGACAAAAGCCGAAAAAGGCGGATAATACGGTGCATACGGAAAAGCACCCCGCCATCTAAAGAAGGAGAGCCACCATGAGTGATGCCGAGAGAAGCAAGAGCAAGGTAAGAGTTCGCCCAATGGAACCAATGGACATTGACAGCGTTCTGGCTATCGACAGCAAAATCACCGGGGTGCGAAGGGCGGCTACCTATACCGATTTGCTCATCGGCGACCTGGGGAAAATTCCCGACCTTAGCTTTGTCGCCGAAGTTGACGGTGAGGTGCAGGGCTTTCTGCTGGCGCGGCGCGCCTATTTCGGGGAGCCATTTGACGAAGTAGGCATGATTCACATCCTGGGCGTTGAACCCGACTACTGGCGGCAGGGCATCGCCACCCAGATGGTTAATGCCCTGGTGGAGACCTGCCAGGAGAAAAAGCTCAACGCGGTGCGGATAATGATCGATGAAAAAGACGACCAGCTACAGGGCCTGTTCGAGCGTTCGGGCTTCCGCCGGGGCAAGCTTGTCGACTATACCAAGAAGCTCAAAAAAATAGATTAAACCGGCTACGGGATATACTTTAAGGGAGTCTATTTACCGCCCGGCTTGGGCATCTCTTTAGCCCTCTTATTCAGTTCCAGCCACTCCTCTAATCCCTGCCTGCTCTTAGCCAGCGGCTCTTTTAACCTGTCTACCTGAATACCGGCTAAATAGCTCGACGACTTGTGCTTTTTGGCGGCTTCTATTTCGCCGTTGAACTCCGCGGCAATGTCATAGGCGCCAACCAGAGTGTTGTGCAAACTCTGGTCTATATAATCCATTTTATCCTTGTTGCTTTTCCAGGTGCCGGTCTTAAACTTCTTAGACTGCCACTTGAAGAGAAAGGTTTCCATGAGCTGCCGGTTATAGTCTATTTCCGACAGCAGGCTGCGCACTACCTGCTGCTGCCTCTTCTGTTCCTGATGTTTCCTGAAGAAAATATTAAATACTACGAAGGCGACTACCGGTACCAGGTAGGATAAGACCTGGCCTATTTCTTCCCAGTTAATATCCAAGGCTAACCCCCTACGGCAAAGTCTAAAATTTAATTAAAACACAAACCGATAACCATGTCCAACGGGTAATAACACAGGCGGAAGCGCGGGGCTTGGATACTTGCTCGGCAACTCTACTTAGCAACCCACCCCCTTAATCCCCCTCCCTTACAAGGGAGGGGGAAGGTTTTTTTAGAAGAGGGGTTAGCACCCCTCTTAAACACCCTGCTGGGCTAACTTTTTCAAAGGGGGCGGGGACAAAGATGGAGAAATCCCCCTTAGTCCCCCTTTACGAAAGGGGGAGACCGGGCGGTTTTTAGAGGGTGTTTTGCTTCCCACCCTCCCGCCCTACAGAGGTTAGACCTTTTTAATACTCCTTAAAACGGGGTGGGGGGATAAGGTGGGGTCTCGTCCCGCTTTTAGAAAGGGTTTTTATTTCCCACCCTCCCACCCTTCAGAAGTGATACTTCTATTAATTTCTTTTTTTTGGGGGGCAAGAAGATTATAAAGAGGTGAAACCTTTTGGGCGGGTGGGTATGGGAAGATAAACGAAACTTTAATTTGAATAAAAGTGAATAAGTTGATATAATTCTCTCTATTCCGGCAAAGTCAATGGGGGGTGATTACTATGGCAACTGGAAACAAAGGCGAAATAAAAATCAGGCCTATGGAGCGTGGGGATATCGAATCCGTAATAACCATCTACAGCAAAATCAGGGATGAAAAAATACCCGGCGTCAAGCGGAGCCGCCTGAGCTACCGGGGCGCTATGACCTTTGACGAGATAGCCGTAACCAACCCGGGAGGCCCGCTTGACCTGAGTCTTATCGCGGAAGCCGAGGGCAGGCCCATCGGCTTTATCTGGAGCGGGCTGGCCTACGTGGGCATACCCGTTGACGAAGTGGGTATCATCTACATGCTAATCGTTGACCCCGAATACCAGAAAAAGGGCATCGCCGGCCAACTGGTCGATGCCCTGCTTAAGCGCTGCAGCGAGAAAAAGGTCCATACGGTGCGTGCCGTCATCGACGAGCGCCACTGGGAGCTGCATAACTATTTCCAGAAGCTGGGCTTCCACCGCAGCGAGCTGGCCATCTACACCAAAGCCGCTGAAGGCTAAAGCCGGCTTTCCCGCCCTCATTGCTCAAGTGAGATTGATAAAATCTCGAAGCCAGTTGCTTGACAGCCAGTGTTATAATACTGGCAAAAGAGGGTCTTTTAAGACCAAAGGGAGGAAGAAATGCCGGATATATTCAAAGCTTTAGCCACAATAATGGCCTGGGTTCTGTGGATTTGTGCATTGGTCATGGGGTTCAGTGCCTTCGCGGTGGGCACTCTCAGTGGAGACCTGTACGGTGGTGGGGGACCTTCAATGGTATACCCCGCAACTTTTGTCGCTGCCGGCTTCTTCGGCCTTGCGGCAGTAGTGATTATGATACTCAGGAAGAAGATGGAATAGGGCGGCGCTAATCCCCCTTCTTCACCAGCAGGCATATATTGCGGGAGAATAGCTTTATCGGGAAGCGGTAGGCGCTCTCCGGGGAAGATTTTAGCACCTCAAAGCCCGCCTTCTCTGCCAAGTCTTCCAGCTCACCATAGGAGAAGAGGTAGTAGCGGCGGTAGAGGGTTTCGCCCTTCTTTCTACGCCAGGGTACGGCTACCTCTCTGGGTTTGAGCCAGAAGCGGGGCTGCCAGCGGTTCCAGACCGTGATAAATGCCTCGCCACCCGGCTTCAGTACCCTCATCAGTTCAGCTAAAGCCTCCTGGTGTTCCCCACCCATCAGATGGTGATAGGTTGCCACCGATATTACCCAGTCAAAGCTCTCATCGGGGTAAGGGAGGCGGCGGACATCGGCCAGGGTCAGCTCTACGGCAAAGCCGAATTTCCGGGCGTACTTTTCGGCGAGCTTGAGCATCCCGGCGGAGAAGTCCACCCCGTATAGCTCAAAGCCGTCTTTAAAGGGCAAAAAATCGGGGCCGTGGGCACAGCCAGTGTTGAGCAGCTTGCCCCTCTGCCAGCGCTCCGCCAGTTCCTCCAACTCGGTGCGGAATATAGACCAGTGCCGAAAGTTATACCAGCTGGGGGCTATTTGATTAAAGATATCCTGGTTATTGGTCACACCATCTCCCCTTGTTTTTTAGCCTGTGTTTTGCTTCCCCGATATCATTTTAAGGGGGTGTTTAAGAGGGGGCAAAGCCCCCTCTTTTCCTTAAAGGGCAGGTGGGCGGGTATAGATAAAAATATGTTTCTGTTTGTAATTTAAATCTGCTACACTGTTTATGGCACACTATGAGGAAATTTGCAAGGACTATATCCGGGGTGACGCCGGTGGCGGTGATGACCTCGCCCCTGAAATGCCCGGGGCAGTGCATCTTCTGCCCCACCTACCCATCCATACCCCAGAGCTATACCCCGGAATCGCCGGCGGTGCTGCGGGCGATAAGGTGCGACTACGACGCCGGCAAGCAGGTACGCTCAAGGCTGAAAGCCCTCAGCGACATGGGGCACCCCACCGATAAAATCGAGCTGATAGTGATGGGGGGTACCTTTCTGGCTTACCCTGAAGACTACCAGTACCAGTTTATCAAGGGCTGCCTGGATGGGCTGAACGGCCAAGAATCGGCCGACCTGGAAGAAGCCAAGAAAATCAACGAAACGGCCGGGCACCGCTGCACCGGAATGTGCATCGAGACCAGGCCGGACTGGTGCCGGCAGCAGGAAATAGAGCGTATGCTGGAGTTCGGCGCCACCAGGGTGGAGCTCGGGGTTCAAATACTGGATGACGAAATCTACCGCCTGACCCGGCGCGGGCACAAGGTGGAGGACGTGGTGCGGGCTACCGCCTTGCTACGGCAACACGGCTTTAAGGTTCACTACCACTGGATGCCGGGGCTGCCCGGCTCCACACCGGAGCATGATCTGGAGCTATCGAGAAAGCTTTTCGAGGATGAGCGCTTCCGGCCGGACGGATTAAAGCTGTACCCTACCATGGTGGTCGAGGGCACCGAGCTGGAGAAGTGGTACTTCGAAGACCGCTACCAGCCCTACGAAATCAGCACCATGGTCAACCTGATGGCGGATATCAAGTCAATCGTGCCCAAGTACGTGCGGATATCAAGGGTGCTGCGTGACATACCGGCCAAGTTCATCACCGCCGGCTGCAAGGACTCGCTGCGGGGGGTGGTCAAGCAGCGAATGAAGCGAAAGGGTGTTGAGTGCCGCTGTATCCGCTGCCGGGAGTACGGCCACCGGGCGCGGGAGGGCCGGGAAACCGGCGAGCCCCGCTTAACCAGGCTGGACTACGAAGCCTCGGGGGGGAAGGAAATATTTCTCTCCTTTGAGGATGAAACCGAAACCCTGTTCGGCCTGCTGCGGCTCAGGATTCAGCCCGGGGCGGAAAGCGGGAGAGTTTCAGCGGTGATACGGGAACTGCATGTCTACGGGCCTGAAGTCCCCCTCGCTGAGCAGCGGGAAGGAGCCGCCCAGCACAGGGGGCTGGGTAAAGCCCTGCTCCAGGAGGCGGAGAGAATCGCGTTCAAGGAGTTTAAGGCGCCGCAGATAACTATATTAAGCGGCATCGGCGCCAGGGAATACTACCGCAGTGAGTTCGGCTATAGCCTGGAGGAGGCTTATATGGTCAAGGAGTTACAGGTTACGGCGCCAGGGTTATCGCCACCCTAAATCTCTGCACCTCACCCGCTTAGATATTTACTTAGCAACCTGCCCCCTTTATCCCCCTCCCTTGTAAGGGAGGGGGAAGATTTTTTAAAAAGAGGGGACAAAAAGGGCTTTAGCCCGTTTCCTTAAAAGGTGGCGGGCGGGAATAGATATAAAATGGGGTGGGGAAATGGTGGGGTCTCGCCCCGCTTCTAGAGGGTGTTTTGCTTCCCACCCTCCCGCCCTCATAAGCTACGCTTCAAAAACTTTCTGCGCCTCCACCCAAGGAGATTAGGGGGAAACCCCCCTTAATCCCCCTTTACAAAAGGGGGAGACCGGGTGGGGAAAAGAGAGTCTAAAGAGGCTATGCCTTTTTGGGCGGGTGGGTATGGGAAAAAAGACAATGGGGGGAGGCGGTAAGGGCGGGAATAGATATAAAATGGGGGTGGGGGATTAGTGGGTCTTAAGGTAGTCTATCGCCCACTGGACGGCGTCAACGTTCTCCAGGTCGAGCTCATAGTCCGGGGGTAACCCCTCGCCCTCTATCAGACGGCCGCTGGGGGTGAGCCAGCGAGAGTTGGTCATGTATAACCCCGCACCGCCTTTAAGCGGGTAAAGGATATTGGCACTGCCCTTGCCAAAGGTTGTAGTACCGGCAATTACCGCCCGTCCGTAGTCCTGCAAAGCCCCCGCCAGCACCTCGCTACCGCTGGCGCTGTACTCGTCCACCAGCACCACCAGAGGCAGGCCGGTGGTTATCCCGCCAGGCTCGATTGAGTAAGGCAAATGATTCCCCTGATTATCTACCACATCGAGCAACACGCCCTCCTCCAGGAAAAAGCCGGCGACATCAACCACTGTATCCAGCAAGCCGCCGGGATTGCTGCGCAGGTCAAGGATAATCCCCGAAGCCTGCTGGGTTACCTCCTCCAGCACCGGGGACAGCTCTATGGCAGTCCGCTTGGAGAAATGGGTGATATTGATGTAAGCGATGTCCTCCATCATCTCGAAGTGGATGCTGGACAGCTCAATCTCAGCCCTTACTATCTCGATTAACTCCGGCTCGGTCTCACCCTCGTGAAGCACCAGCAGGGTAACCAGCGTCCCCTTGGGTCCCTGAACGTTGAGCACCACCTCAACCAGGCTCAGCTCGGCAGTGGACCTGCCGTCGACTTCCAGAATCACGTCACCCGCCCTGATGCCCGCTTTATCCGCCGGCGAGCCGGCAACAGGGGCAATAACCACTACCTGGCCATCCTCATTAGCGGTAACATGGGCACCAATGCCCTCAAACTTCCCCTCCATACTCCCCTGGCTCAGCTCGTAGGCGGCGGTATCAAGATAGGCGGTGTAGGGGTCATCCAGTGCCTCCACCATTCCCCTGATAGCGCCCTGAGCCAGCGCCCCGGCATCAAGCTTGCCCTTATCCACGTAATCCTCAAAGATTATGTCCCACACCTGCTCTATACTATCCAGTCCTCGTTCCGAAGAAGTTCTGTTGCCCACAACCCAGCCGGCACCAAAGGTTACGGCAATGACAACCGCCAGCAACACGCTTATGGCTATAATTTTGGCTCTCTCTGACATCGGACTAATTCTCCCTTAAAGCGTTTCAGGCATACAGGACTATATTACCAGAGAGGGTGGAAATTTGCAGCAACTAGGCCAAGTAAACCTGTAAGCCGAGTTCTGTACTCCGACGAATCGGAGCGGTGACCATCTATCTAGCCCTGATGTTGCCATCAGGGTCAAGCGACCAACCCGGGGACAGGCCGGGCGTCCTTATGTCCCTCTATTTGGTCTTGCTCCGGATGGGGTTTACCCAGCCGACCAGTCACCCGGCCGCTGGTGAGCTCTTGCCTCACCATTTCAACCTTACCCCTTCACCCCAAAAATCAAGATTTTCGGGGGCCCCGTTTGGGGGGAGCGGGGCGGTGTGTTTCTGTGGCACTATCCGTAGGGTTTCCCCTCCTGGGCGTTACCCAGCATCCTGCCCGGTGGAGCTCGGACTTTCCTCCCCGAAAAAATTCGGGGCGGTCACCCGGTTTACTTGACCTGATTACACTGTAGTATAGAAGGTATTAGAAGTCAACTTAAAGCCCGGTGGGCCAGTCTATCGGCTTCTCTGTTTTGTGAGCGGGGGATGTGGGTTATGGTGAAGGCTTCCAGTGAGCCGATGAGCTGGACTACTTTTTGATACAACGGGCGCAGGGTGGCTTTTTTGACGCGGTAGCGGCCTTTAAGCTGTTTCACCACCAGCTCCGAGTCCGACCTGATTTCAACTTTCTCAGCGCCGAGGCGGGACGACTCCTCCAGGGCGGCGATGACAGCCTGATATTCCGCCTGGTTATTGGTGGCGTGTCCGATGCGCCGCGAAAGGCGGGTAATAGTCTTTCCCTGCCCGTCCTGTATAACAGCGCCGATAGAGGCCTGCCCGGGGTTGCCCGATGAGGCGCCATCGGTATAGATTATCAGTCTTTTTGGCTTCATCTGCGCCTTAAGCCAGGAAGAGGATGCGCCCGCAGCTGCTGCACTGCACCAGGTTGTTGCCCCTCACCCGCTGCAGGTCGGTGGTGGGCAACGACAGCCGGCAGCCGCGGCATATCCCCTGCTCTACCCTGGCTACCGCCGTCCCCCCCTTGCGCTCTCTAAGTTGTTTATAGAACTTGACCGTTTCGGGCTCAATCCCCTCCGCCAGCCGCTGCCATTTACCTTTAAGGTCGGTGAGGGCGGCTTTGAGCTCTTCCATCTCCCCGGAGAGCTGCTTTTGCTGGCGCTGCCATTCGGCGGTGAGGGTTTTAAGCTCGCCGCTTATGCTGGCTACGATTGCCTCGGACTGCTCGACCTGCTCGATTACGCCCAGCGCTTTTTCCTCCAGCTGGCCGCGCCTGGTTTTGAGCATCTCAACGTCCTGCTGGAGGCTGGCCAGCTCCTTGGGGTTCTTTACCCGGCCGCTGAACAGCGTCTCTTCGGCGGCGGCAATCCTGGTGGTAATATCGTCTATCTCCCACTCCGCCGAGTGCTGCTGGTGCTTTAGCTCTTCAAGACGCTGCTGCTCCGACTGAAGCTGTGCCTGGCTTTTAAGCACCGCCCGGCTTTCGCCGAGCTGGCCGGTAACTTGCTTTAGCGCCTGCTCATCGGACTCAATCTCTAGGTCTAATTCCTGAAGCTCATAGAGTTGCCTGGCAAGATTCATTTTACCCGCCTATTCTATAACGACCAGGCTGTAATAGCAATTTATTTAACCCCACGAAAACTTTGTTTTCGCGGGGGCCCTGTTTTTTACCTCTTTACCAACGCCATTTAGGGAGCAGGGGGATAAGGGGAGGTCTAGCCCGATTTATAGAAGGTGTTTTCTTTCCCACCCTGCCCACCCTACAGAGGTTTCACCTCTCTTCACTTTCCTTTACGGGAGTTTTACCCCAACCCCCTGCTTTCGGGCGTTTCTCTTCCCACCCTGACCCACCCTACAGGGCTATGCCCTTAATCCCTCGCTTTTTTGGTGGGGGGAAAAGGAGGGGTTAAGTCCTCTCTTCTGAGGGGGTGGGGAAAGAGAGTCTAAAGAGGCAAATACGGGGCCCCCGGAAAAACGGAGTTTTTTTGGGGCAAAAAGGGCTTTAGCCCTACCTTAAGGGCGGCGGGTGGGAAAAGATATGACAAATGCTTATGGTTAAAATAGAACATTTGTGCTATTATTTAATAAAAAGGGGAACGATTATGAGGCTGCTGCGATTGGCCGTGGAGACTAAACGGTGGGACCTGGCCGCCCACACCATCGTGCTGGCGAGCGCCAAAGTGCTAAAGAACGGAGATAGACCGGATGGCGGAAAAGGCAAAGCGAAAAAGGAACGCCCCAAAGGGTAACCAGAATGCCCGAAAACACGGCTTTTACTCTAAAGTGCTGGACGAGGCGGAACAGCTCGACTTTGAGCTGGCCAGCGGCATCGAGGGCTTTGACGACGAGATTGCCCTGCTCAGGGTCAAGATAAAGTCCCTGCTGGAGAACGACCCGGAGAACATCAAGCTGCTGATGCAGGCAACCAACTCCCTGGTCCGCCTGGTCAAGACGAAGTACAACATCTCCAAGGAGCAGAAGAAGGGGCTGAAGGAGGCCATAGGTAATGTCCTCAGGGATATCGCCATCCCGCTCGGCATCAAGGTCATCGGGAACATGGCTAAATAGGGGTTTTCTTTCCCACCCTCCCACCCTCATAAGCTACGCTTCTAAAACTTTCTTCCCCACCCAAGGAGATTGAGGGCAAAGCCTCCAAGGACGGGGAGAATTTCTCTCCTCTGGGGGAGGGGTTAAAGGGCTTTAGCCCTTTTACATTAAGGGCAGGCGGGCTTAATTCCCGTCCCCTGTGAGGGGTGGGGCGTAACCCTTCCATATAAGGGTGGCCGGGCGGGAAAAGATATAAAACAGGGGTGGGGCAATAATATTATGTCAATAAAAGTCCTAAATAAACTGCGCCCCTACCAGCGGGAGGTTGCCTCGGCGGTACTGGACAGCGTCTTCAAAGGTAAGGGGCTCACCTTCTCCGTGGAGATTGCCCGCCAGGGGGGCAAGAACGAGCTATCCGCCCAGCTTGAGCTGCTGCTGCTCACCCTAAACTTGACCAGAGCCGAGAACCTGATAAAGTGCGCCCCCACCTTCAAGCCGCAGACGGTTATCTCCATGATGCGGCTCAAGGACCGGCTTAACGACGCCGGATTCAGCGGCATCTGGGTGCCCGAGCTCGGCTACATCATCCGGCTGGGCAGTGCCCGGGCTATATTCCTTTCCGCCGATGAGACAGCCAATGTCGTCGGAAACACCGCCCATATCCTGCTCGAGATAGACGAGGCGCAGGATGTAAGCCAGGAGAAGTACACCAAGGAGTTCAAGCCCATGGGCGCCACCACCAATGTCACCACCGTCCACTACGGCACCACCTGGGACGACACCACCCTGCTGGAGGAGGTCAAGCAGAGCAACCTGGAGCTGGAGAGGCAGGACGGGGTAAGGCGGCACTTCCGCTACGACTGGCAGGAGATAGCCCAGCACAATCCCGACTACCTCGCCTATGTCGAGGGGGAAAGGGCGCGGCTGGGGGAAAACCACCCCCTGTTCCTGACCCAGTATAGACTCCTGCCCATCCGGGGGGGCGGGGGTTACTTAAGCCGCCAGCAGCTCGCCCAGATGAAGGGAAGGCACTCAAGAAAGCACCAGCCGGAGCCGGGCAAGGTATATATCGCCGGAATTGACATCGCCGGTGAAGCCGAGGGCGACTATCAGGGTGCCCCCAAAATGCAGCAGGACTCCACCGTGGTCACCATCGGCGAGCTCGACTTCTCCATCTGCGATGATGTCCAGAAACAGCCCCGGATACGGGTGGTGGAGCACTACCGCTGGACCGGCGAGAAGCACGCCGAGCTGTATTCCCGGCTGGTGGACATCCTCAAAAGTGTCTGGCGCTGCCGGAGGGTGGTGGTTGACGCCACCGGCATCGGCCAGCCGGTAAGCTCTTTTTTAAGGAAAGCGCTCGGTTCCAGGGTATCCGCCTTCACCTTTACGACAAAAGCCAAGTCCGAGCTGGGCTTTAACCTCCTCGCCGCCATCAACGGGGGGCGGCTCAAGGTCTATAAAGGCGACGGCTCCGAGGAGGCGCAGGAGTTCTGGCTGGAATTAGAGCGCGCCAAGAGCCAGTTCAGGGCATCAATGACGATGAATTTTTATGTCTCCCCTGCCGAGGGGCACGACGACTTTCTGATGAGCCTGGCTCTGGCGGTGGAGGCGGCTAACCAGTACGAGAGGAAAACAGCAGTGGGGAGGGTGAGGGAGTGAAAAGAGTCTAAGAGGGGGCTTGAAAAGCCCCCTCCCTTTATTGGGCGGGTGGGTGGGAGTAATCTAAAGCTAACTAGCCGTCCAGCCCCCATCGACAACAAAATCGGTGCCGGTGACCAGCCTCGACTCATCGGAGGCAAGATAAAGGATGGCATAGGCAATATCTATCGGCTCGCCCAGAAAGCCGACGGGGTGGGCAGACTCCAGCTTTTTCTTGAACGCTGCATCATGAGCCATCATATCGGCTACCATATCCGTCTTAATAACGCCGGGATTCACCGAGTTAACCCGAATGTTATAGTCGTGACCCCACTTGGAGCACTCTATAGCCGCCGTCTTGGAAAACAGCCTCACGCCACCTTTACTGGCAGCATACGCCGCCGTATCATCAGCGGTACCGATAATACCGACCACCGAGGATATATTAATGATGGAGCCGCCGCCGCTCTTTCTCATTGCCCTTATGGCGTGCTTGGTGCCCAGAAAAACGCCGTCCAGATTAACGCTCATAAGCTTGCGCCACTCCTCCAGCGAGGTTTCGGCAATCTCCTTGATGAGCTGGACGCCAGCGTTATTCACCATAATATCCAGCTTGCCGAACTCGGACAGAGTTTTCTTGACCACCGCCTCCCAGCTGTCTTCGCTGGTGACATCGTGCTTGATAAAGATAGCTTTGCCCCCGGAACTCTTTATTTCTTCAGCGGCTTCCCTGCCGCCATCCTCGAGGATATCGGCGATGACAACATTAGCCCCTTCCTTGGCCAGTAACTGCGCCATCCCCCTGCCGAGACCCCTGGCGGCGCCGGTTATGATGGCTGTTTTGCCTTCTACACGACCCATTTTGTCCTCCTTATCTTTAACGCTTACTGCACCTAATATATTAATACTAAACGGCTGGCAGGTAAAGTGAGGGAGAACTGGACAGCCCCCTCCCCTATTACCGAAGGTTATTCTTCCCACCCTGACCCACCCTCTAAGGCTGGTGCCCCCAGACAAGTTTTGGGGGGTGGGGGAAAAAGGCTTTAGCCCTTCCACTTAAGGGCGGCGGGCGGGTAAAGATACAAACGGGGGTGGGGGTTAAAGAGATAAAAAGAGGCAGAGCATTTTTGGGCGGGTGGGTATGGGACGAAAAAAAGATTAAGCCCTGAAAATCAGGAAGACGGCTATATTCCACAGCACCAGGGCGGTATACAGCCCGACAAAGCAAGCACTGAAGATAAAGATGAGCCGGGGCAACCTCCTGGCTATGTTCCACAGTATCAGGACGCAAATGATAGCCCCGCACATCTTGACGACCAGGAAATTGTTCTCGGTGACCAGAACCTTAAGCAGCGGGTTGGCCTCCTGGCCAAGGCCGTTCCTGATGAGGTACTGGCTGATGAGACCGTCAGCCACGACCAGCGACAGCAACGTGCCCAAAAGGTATTGTATTCTGCGCAATCTGGTGGAATCGTCCATGGGTAAAAACCTCGTCTTATTATTATAACGGCATAAGCGGCGGCTGTACACCTTCCCGGGGCAGTTGCCAATCAGGACAGAAGGGGGTATATTGCATCAAAAAGGGAAAATTCGACAGAGAGGTGTAAACAATGGCTGTAAAATCGGGGTGGATAGATATATCGTACCCGCTGAAAAAAGGCATGCTGCACTGGCCCCAGGACCCCGTCCCGCCCAGCGTGGAATCAAACTCGATGAAGCTTGAGGGAGAGGGCACCATCACCATGTCCCAGATGACCATAAACACGCACCACGGCACCCACATCGACGCCCCCCGCCACTTCTTCCCCGACGGCACGACCATCGACGAGATGCCCCTCGATGCCATCATGGGGCCGGCGCGCGTCATCGAAATCAGGGACACCGTATCGATAAAGCCGGAGGAGCTGGAAGCCCACAATATCCAGCCCGGTGAGCGCATCCTGTTCAAGACGGTGAACTCATCGTACTACCAGAAGGAGAAGTTCGTCGAGGACTTTGTCTACATCTCCACCGAGGGAGCGCACTACCTGAAGGATAAGAAGGTATCGGTTGTCGGCATAGACTATCTGGCCGTGGGCAGCTTCAGGGACAGGGCAAACCTGATTGAGGTGCACAAGGTGCTGGTGGGCAACGGCATCTGGATTATCGAAGCGATTAACCTGTCCGCGGTGAAGGCGGGGCGGTACGAGATTATCTGCCTGCCCATAAAAATCCAGCACGGCGACGCCGCCCAGGCGCGGGCTATTTTGAGGAGGATTTAGGGGGTGGGGTACTATATTTTATCTATGAAAAATGGCGCTAAGATAGGGACAGTATTCCGTAGTGGGAGCTGAAGGCGTGGATATAGATGAACTCTTTAGTTGGCTTGAACAACAGCTCGATCCCCTCTGGCTCACTAATCCAAAGGAATCAGAGCATCCCTTTAAACGTGCATTACACACATACCGTGAGCCGCGTCAAAGCCATGATACTCTTTTTTCTCAAGATCTACTGAGAACTCTAGCGTTTGCTAAGACCGTACGAGCCTTGTCAAAATTCCCAACTCGCCGTAAAAGTGGACTGATCATTGAGGACCAGTTTTTTCGCGACCAGCTTATTAATCGTGCAAAGCAATCTGTTGCAGAGTTTTATGCAACAGAAATGGAAGCAACGGTGGCATGGGCATATGCAGGTATACTAGGGCAATCTATAATTGCACTTGAGGCCGGAGGGGAACCCACTCCTGACTTTGAGATAACTGTTCAAGGTCTTCCCATATTTATTGAGTGCAAAGCAAGAAATATAGTAACACCGCTCCATCGCCAAATTGACAGCATACGCTCAGAAATAATTTCCCGCATTCGTCCTCTGTTAGATCGTTCAGACGTGAATTACGGTATATGTATATCCACTAATCAAACTCCCGAGAGGACTGCAATTCCAGGTATAGTAAAAACCATAGCTGAATTGTTGTCATCAGGTCAGGCTTTCTCTCGCTCCCTCGGTAACTTCAACATTGAAGCCACTATCCTGTTACCCAAGGACGAGGAAGTAGTAACGCCCACACTCGCACCATTAGGTGATGCTGATCATGTTCCTGAACCAGTTCGAGACTTCATGATTCGGAATGGAGTCAGCAATCGCACTACTTACGCAGGAGTTCACCACCAGTGCCAAATGAAAGAGGAAAATAATCTGATCTACTACCGAAACCCTAAAGTCATCGTTGTCCACGTGGCGGTAATTCCCAACCATATTAAAGCCGTATCTGAGCTCATCCGAGCGGGGCGAAAGCAACTGTCGCGAACTGCTCCTGGCATCATTGCGATACGCGCACCTGATTTCTATGGATCAAGTCAGTTTTTTCAGTTGGGCCAAAGCATCTCTCGTACTTTGGGCTTTACTTCGCGAGTGAGTGGCATCGTCCTATGGCACCAGGCGACCCGGACTGAGAACCGCAGCTTAAATGAGTGGGATCAAATGCTATGGTGGCAGCTCTTTTGCATTCGTAATAAAGGCGCACGAAATCCTCTACCACGTTCATTTGAAATGAGCCATCTTCCCCGCGGGAACGGTTTTGAGGTGTTGAATCAGGGTTCAGTTAAAGCTTAACAAGCGTAATATACTTGGAAATCCACAATTGCTTGCTTTGTTACGCTAGTTGCACCATCTGGAGTAATGTTTAATGTCTGGTGGGAGGCGGGGAAAAAGAGAGCCTAAAAGAGGCTATGCCTTTTTGGGCGGGTGGGTATGGGAAAATAGACACCTGGTTAAAAACGGCGGGGCGGGGGGCTTGCCCATAACCCCAAATTTTAAAGCCTACTGTGCCCGCCTCAATTTGCGGAACATAAAGACTCCCGGCAGGACAACCACCACAGCCACTATGGCGAATACATAGATAACTTCCGGGCCGAAACCGCTTAAGACCCATATTATCGAAGTCGCCACAACAACCCCCAGAGCGGCCACGTGATACAGGCCGATACCGACCAGCGACATCACCCTGCCCGCCGCCGATTTACGGCGCACCAGCAGGAGTATCATCCCGGCGACAAGAGCCAGAAAGCCGCCCATCGAGGTAAAGAGAGCCAGCTCGCTGCCAAATCCCCCGACATCACCGCCGGCGCCGCCTGAATAGCCGAAGGCAAAACCCAGGACCAGCGCCAGCCCCAGGCCGAACAGTGCCAGTCCTGCCACAATCCCGTAAAGCAGCACCCAGAGCCACATAAGCCGCATTTTTGCCACCTCCCAACGTGTCAGTCTAACTTACCTTAAAACCCGTCGCAGGATAGCGCCGGAAACTAAATATACCAAAAGCCCAACGGCGATGAGTATTCCCCCGAAGGAAGCCGCCCGCCAGCCGGTATTGATTGCCAGAAGCACCGCCGTCACCAGCCCCAGCGCCGGCATAATTATATCCAGGAAAATGCGCCTGAAGCCGGACAGGGAGCTTTCCCGGTCAAAAATCTTGAGGGCGGCGGCATTGACCCCGGCGAAGGCGAGCAGGGTAGCGAAATTGGTGAACTCGGCGACTTCGCTGATATCATCGAAAACGGTGAACAGGCTGGCGAAAAAGCCGACCACGATAATAGCCAGCCAGGGGGTGCGGCGCTCCTCGCCGATAACGCAGAAGACCCGGGGCAAAGCCCCGGCGCAGGACATCGCCCACATCGCCCGTGACGCCGCCAGCAGCAGGAGGAGGACGGTGTTAGCCGTCGAGAAAAGCGCCACCAGGGTCAGCGTCAGCCCGGCATTGCTCCCCAGCACCCGCGCCGCCACCAGAGCCAGCGGGGCATCGGACTGCCCCAGAGTCTGCCAGTCCAGCACGCTGACCGCCGCCAGTGAGACCAGTATGTAGAGCAGGGTGCTTATCCCCAGAGCCAGCATGATGGCCCGGGGGAGGTCTCGCTCCGGGTTTTTCATCTCCTCGGAGAGGTTAGCCATGCCCTCAAAACCAAGGTAGGCGAAGAAGACCAGCGATGCCGCCCCGATTGTCCCGGCCACCCCCATCGGCATCTCCATGATGTTGACCTCGCCGAAATGCGGCGCGCCGATAGCCACGATAAAGACCAGCCCGGCCACCTCTATGAAGGTGAGTATGCCGGCCAGCAGCGCCGATTCGCCGATGCCCAGAAAGACTATTATCGAGGAGGCCAGCACCAGACCGATAGCCGCCGGCACTACCGGGGTGCCCAGCAGGTAACTGAGATAGCCGGCAAAGCCCAGCGCCACTGCCGACGACGAGATGACCACCGCCCATAGAATAAGCCATCCCGCCAGAAAAGCCAGGGAAGGCTTGAAGGCCATGCCCACAAACTGGAACTCGGGGGCATCCTTGGCCCTTAGCTTCGAAAGTCGGGCATAAGAAAGCCCGGTTAAGCCCGCCACCGCCGCCGCAATCAGGAAAGACAGCCAGACGGCGTTGCCCGCCTCCCCCGCCGCCACCCCCACCAGCACGTAGATGCCCGACCCCAGGATTACCCCGACGCCGGTAAGCGTGGTCACCCACAGCCCCAGGCGTCTCTTAAGCTGAGGTTCGGCGAGTTGGAGAGGTTCAGTCATGGGCAATAGTCTCCGTGGTATTTAGAGTAGCATAGAGGAGGGGATTGGGTTAAGTCAAGGGTGGGGGGGAGGAGGTGAGGGGGCTGATTGTGCAATCTCTGTTACACAGTTAGAGCTTTGACGCTGAAGATGGATGGGGTAGAGCGTTGACTATGACACATTTGATTTTATAACCAGTTGCTTTATTGACTTTGTTAACGCGGGTTTGAATTCCTCCAAGCTTTCTCAGGTCAGCCTGCGAGTAGGCCACCGCAACAAAATACCCTGCATCTGTACCCTCTGCCTCTTGGTATGTCGGCAATTGCTTCTCTAGCCCATTCCAGAATTTTGTGTTCTTGACTAACTTCAATTCTAGGAGGGTACGTATTTGATAACCTTGTGAGACTTTGAAATCAACTGCCCCGCGTCCAACATTTGCCTCTCTAGAAATATCGATATCGTTTGCCTTACAATAATGCTTAATGATTCCTAGAAAAAGGCGTTGTGCTGCACTTTCGCTCCGCGGAGTATTGTTGTCATTCCAGAGAAGTCTCCACCCGTCATTTTTTTCAACATAGTGTCGGAACTCACTGACCATTTTGTCAACGGCTTCATCAAAATCATTTCTCGATGATATGACAAAAGATAGTTTCTGCCGCCGACAATACTCACGCGTACCCTCGTACCATGCCACCATTCCCATGGGGTCGCGCTCAAAGTCATATGGCTCAGGATGCCGCTTTTCGACAGCCTGTATGTAATTAGACCTAAATTCTGCATGACGTCGTGCGACGGTTATGATAACTTTCTTTTCAACGTGTCTTGTTACATCAGCACTATATTCAGTTCGTAAAGTCTCGTTTTCATTATCGTAGCAATACTCCCAGAAGTCGTCGTGATTGATAGTCGGAAGCGCACGCAGATAATCACGTGGAACCAATAGAATCGGTCTTCCATTATAGGGGTTTCTTGGTAGGTTAACCTTTAATGGCATCCACCGCTGCTTAGTTTCACTATAGTATCCTCTTGAGTATCTAGCCGTATAAAGAGGCACCTTGTTGAGTTTGCATATTTCTCCTGTGTATAAAGCCAACTGCCGACGAGTAATATTTGCCGTTATATCGCTTATCCGGTCTGCTCCGATTCCCTCACCAAGGATGCAAATCTCTTCAAAGTGCCTGATTTCTCTTAAACCGGCTCGCACCGCGTCCCAAAGTAGCCCAGTGATAACACGGCCTAACCCATACCCTGTCCCGGTCCCTCTTGTTCCCGCATCCGTGTAGCCAAGACAGAGTTCTTCAACCTCAGGAAATTGCAGGAGAGCTAAAGCTCTTCGCCAGTATATTGAAGAGCCGTCTCCTTGGGACTTAGCAATCATTTTAAAGACAGAGTTGAAGAACGTAATAACCTCTTGATGACTTCCGACAAAGTGCCCCGTTTCACTAGCATAGAGTAAAAAGGGGTCGATAAACAGACGCGCATCAAACGTTAAGACGGGGTCGAACCAATCTTCCTCGGGTACCCGGATTATTTGAAATTCGTCTGAGAACCTCAACTTATGCTCCTTAAGGAGATCTGAAACCAAGCCTTTTTACAGCTCTAACTTCCTTTATAGTGTGGATTATACTCCCCAAACAAGTTATGTCAATAGGTGGTGGGGTTAGAGAGTCTAAAAGAGGCGAAGCCCCTATTGGGCGGGGGGAGAAGGAGGGGCTAATCCAAGGGGGTGTTTAAGAGGGGGCTTTGCCCCCTCTTTTCCATATAAGGGCGGCGGGCGGGCAAAGATATAAAACGGGGCGGGGCTTAAAGCCACAATTCTTTCAATCTGTCAACATTATCCCCAATTATTAAAATCATAACCCAATTCAATTAAATGCCCTCTGGCATTTCTCTGCCCTTTATGCTACAATTGTCATTAGGGCATCCAGGAGGGTACGCCATGAAACTGATGGTCATCGGGCTGGGGCGGGGCGGCGGCAAGCTTGCCGATGAATTTGTCCACCTGAACAAGAAAGCCAGAGCCAAGCGTGGCCTGGAGATAGTCACCGACGCCTTTGCCGTTGACACCGACCCGGCTGACCTGAACGACCTCCGCGCCGTAAAGCACGACCTCCAGCACCGAATCCTCATCGAGAGCGACAGGACGGACGGGAGCGACGCCGTCCAGATGAGCGAAATCGGCGCCCAGGTTACCCTGGAAAACAGCACCAGGGTCCTCGATTCCATCAGAGCCGCCGGGCGGCTCTTCGAAAGCGACGCCTTCCTGCTTGCCGCCGGCGTCGTCGGCGGCACCGGCTCCGGCGGCATGCCGGTACTTGCCCAGGCTTTGAAGAACTGCTACCAGGACAAGCCGGTATATGCCCTTGCCGTTCTCCCCTTCCAGGACGAGGAGGCGGAGGAGGAACGAATCGCCTATAACGCCGCCATATCGCTCAAGTCCATCCATTCCGTTGCCAATGCCGTATTCGTGGCTGACAACCAGCGGTATATCATCAGGAACCCGGCGGTAAGGGGGAAGCCAGCCAAGATTAACGAGCTGATTGTTAAGCCGTTCTACGACCTGCTCTGCGCCGGCGAAGAGGACAGGGACAGGTACATGGGTGCCAGCGTTGCCGACTTCGGCAATATCAGGGAGACGCTTACCGGCTGGACCGCCATCGGCTGCGGCAAATCGCTGCTACCGTCAAGGGGGTTATTCAGCCAGTGGCGCAGCTACAAGGACAAGACCGCCGACCGGCAGGCGGGCATCCAGGCAACGGAATCGGCCATAAGCCAGCTGCCAGTTGACTGCCAGCCAACGGACGCAGAAAGAGCCTTATACCTCATCCTGGCGCGGGCGGGTGACATGAGGCCGGAGCTTTTCCAGGAGATAGGGGGCTTCCTCAAGAAGGTGACGCGGGGGGGTCTGATAAGGAGCTGCGACTATCCCCGGGGGAGGGGCGAGATGAATGTGACGGTGGTGCTATCCGGTATCACCTCTATAGAGCGGATAAAGGGCTACTACGACCTCGTGGGTGGGCTGGTGCGCAAGGTGAAGAACCGGCAGGCGGAAGTCGAAGAGAAAGCCCGGGCCATGGAAGCGGCAGCCAGGAAGATACCATCGCTGCTGTAAGCATTTAGCCCCTTTTTTACCGTACCACACGCTATTTCCCCGGCGGGTATTTACCAACCTCCATCGATGTAATATAATGCCAGCAAACGCCAGTTTGGAGGTGCCGCCATGGGAAATAACGCCAAGGTGGGGGGAATTCTATCCATTGTTGCCGGGGCGTTTGGAGTCCTTGGCATAGGGTGGGCAGTTCTCTGGATATACATGTCCACCTTAATGTTCGATCTGCCACAGGACCCCTTTACTCCCGCATTTCCCCAGGAAATGTTCCAGATTATGGCGATTATCTACGGCGCTTTAGGGCTGCTCCTGGCCCTTATCGGCGTGCTGGGAATAGTCGGCGGTGTTTACGCCCTGAAGAGGAAAAACTGGGCGCTGGCACTGGCCGGGGCTATAGCCGGCACCGTGACCTTCTTTCCCTGCGGGATACCGGCCATCATATTCGTTAGTATGGGGAAAGAAGAGTTCACCGCCGGGGAGGCGCCTCCCTACAGGTGAAGCTCTATAATATCGCCGTCCTTTAAGATATGGTCCCTCTTAGCCATAACGCCGTCGTGCTTGGCCGAGCCCCAGATGCGGGCGTACTTCATCCCGGCAGCGAAGTCCTTGTGCACCTCGGCGGCGGCGGCGGCCAGGGTGCTGCCCCGGTCAATGACGATGGGGTCGTTGAAGTCGGGCTTCCTGCCCGGCATCTTGGTGTAGACCCGTATGATATCCAGCACTTCGTAGACTTTAGCTTTAAGCTCCTCTAAACCTGTCCCCTGTTTTGCCGAAACAGAGATAACCGGGAACCGTTTTTCGTATGCAGCCTTTAGAGCCCGGTAGTTCTTATCGGCACCGTCAAGGTCGAGCTTATTGCCGATAATGAGCGCCTTCCGGTGCCAGACGGTGAAATCGGGGTCATCCTCTCCCCCCTCCCCACCGAGGATTATCCTCATCTTTT
>Ga0315543_1001255_pt1 | contig 28022 bp, 28 predicted proteins | sample SalMarSW160210MG_2_FD_203098 | JGI IMG/M metagenome (GOLD analysis project Ga0315543, IMG submission 203098) | Salt marsh sediment microbial communities from the Plum Island Ecosystem LTER, Massachusetts, United States - Salt Marsh Sediment SW1601-210 ... | reverse complement strand
TTGCAAGCGTGAAGGTGGCAGGCAAAGTTTCGGAATTTTACACCGAGACTTCGAAGAAGCGGTATGAATTCATGGCTAATAGAATAACTGAAACGCTCAAGGATAACGAAGCGGGGCTTTTATTCATCAGAGAAGGACACAGGTTACAATTTCCCAAGGGCATCGAGGTATTCAGCGTTTCTCCGCCGGGTCTGGATGAAATTCACCGCTGGCTTCGCGACGAAGCTAGCAAGAAAGAGGAACTGAAGGAGACAGAGACAGGGAAGGAGACAGAGGAAGAGGAAGAGGAAGAGAAAGAGACAGAGGAAGGGAAAGAGACAGAGGAAGGGAAAGAGACAGAGAAAGGGAAAGAGACAGAGGAAGAGAAAGAGACAGAGAAAGAGAAAGAGAAAGAGAAAGAGGAGAAACCCAGGGGAACCAAAGAGAAGAAATGAATGCCAGAACAAGGAAGCCAGTGGTTGCCGGGACATTTTATGCCGGCACATCCACGGGGCTTGAAGAGCAAATCGAGCTATGTTATCGACATGAGCTTGGTCCTGGTTCTGTGCCCCGGGTCAATGATAAAGGTCCGAGAGAGATTATAGCGCTGGTTGTTCCTCACGCTGGATATACTTACTCAGGTCCAGTGGCTGCCCATGCCTATAAAGAACTTGCCAATGATGGTATTTTCGATACAGCGGTGATACTTGGCCCTAACCATACTGGCTATGGTGCTGAGGTTTCAGTATGGACAAAAGGGGGCTGGGAGACGCCTCTAGGGCAGGTGAAGATAAATGAGGGATTTGCTGATAATCTTGTGGGTGGAGTAATTGAAGCAGACGAGACAGCTCATTTATATGAGCATAGTATAGAAGTGCAGGTGCCCTGGCTCCAGCATCTCTATGGAGAAGTTAACATTGTGCCGATAACCATGCTTGCTCAGGATATTAAGACCGCCAGGGAGGTTGGCAAGGCTGTTTCTGGAGTTGGTGGTAACATCGTAATCATCGCCAGCAGCGATTTTACCCACTACGAGCCTCATTCCATAGCCTCAGAGAAAGACAAGTCCGTGATAGAGGCGATAACTAATCTGGATGAGGAACAATTATATCAGCGGTGTGAGTCGCTTAACTGTACCATGTGTGGTTATGGTGCTGTGGCGGCAGCGATTGTGGCTGCTAAGGAGATGAAAGCGAAACAGGCGACTTTGCTGAAATATGCCACCAGTGGGGATACCAGCGGGGATTTCTCCAGGGTGGTGGGCTATGGCTCCATCGTCATAAGACGGTAAAGCTCTTGTTCATCATGCCCTTCCCCTCCGAGATTGCTTCGTCGCCAGTCAGGAGACGGGCTCCTCGCAATGACAAAAAAGGGTCATTGCGGGCCCTCTTCCTTGTCATTGCGAGCGAAGCGTGGCAATCCCATGAAGGCAAAATTCTAAATCCTAAATCCGAAATACTAAACAATATCAAATGACCAAAATCCCAATCACCAAAAGGGGTTTTGAGTTTTGAATTTGGATATTAGAATTTGTTTAGGGTTTAGTGCTTAGTATTTGGGATTTCAAGCCAGGACTTCTTGCCCTTTGAATTTTGATTTTCTTCAGGATTTGGAGCTTATTATCTCTCCTTTGATATCTTCTTCAACGGTGAGGATACCAAAGGACTGCGATGCCTTGCCCGGATTGAAGAAAAGAATGTCGTCAATTACCTTGTTCTGTGAAAAATGGGAGTGCCCGAAGATTATGGCATCTAGTTTCTCATCGGGGAACACGGTTTTTACCTTTTTCTCCATTTCCCATGGAGCACCCCAGCCATGAGTAATCCCAATTCTCCTGCTCCCTACCTCGATTATCTCCTTCTCAGGCAATGAATTCCTCAGTTCACTTGAATCCATATTGCCGTGAACTGCCGTTACTTTTCCTGATTTGTTCAACCCCTCAAGTACATTCAAAGTGACGAAATCCCCGGCATGGACTATCAAGTCCACCGTAGAAAGGCGGTCAAGTATCTTCCTGGGGATGTCATCAAACGAGGTAACATGAGTGTCGGAAAGCACAGCTATTTTCAAAGATACTTCCTTCAAAGAATTCTTTGTAACCCGTATATTATCACCCTGGCCATCCTGTCAACAAAGTGGTTGTGTTGACATTAAACTTATAGTATATTTCTTATGTGTACCGACTACTGCTTCCAGGCTCCGGCCACATTGTAAAAGGAGGGAAACGGTGAGCAGGAGGATATGGCAGTTTGAGCTGAGTGGTGAGGAGCATGTAGTGGATTTGGAGTGGAATCCGCTTGGTTTAGCGGGGAAGCTCAGAGTAGATAACAAGCTTATTGACCAGTGGGGCCCACTGATGAGGACCAAGGAGGTTTGGTTCGAGCTTTGGGGGAAGAGGGCGATGTTGAGTTTTATTGTGCAGTCCATGAAGCCTACCAGGCAGGTGTTATATATTGATGGTTTTTTTCTGAATGTGGATTCGGGCAGCCTGGAGGACTTGAGTGACCGAGGCATTAAGCTCTAATTCTTGTAGCACTAAATATTTCTGCCATTATTCAGTCTGTGGCACTGATATAGCTTCAGTAGTATCCTTCGGGATAGCTGAACCATCCTGCTAGCGCATGCTCTCTGTTCTAACGGCGGGAAAAGGCGAGGTAATGCTAAGTCAAAGTTTCGCTTGGTGGCAAGTAAACCTGTAAGCCGAGTTCTGTGCCCTGAATTTCCTCCGAAATCAAGGATTTCGGTGAGTATCAGGGTGGTGACCATTCATCTAGCCTTGATGTTACCATCAAGGTCAAGCGACCTACCCGGGGCATCGGCCGAGCACCTCAATCGCCCTCTGTTTGGTCTTACTCCAGGTGGGGTTTGCCCAGCCAGCCAGTCACCTGGCTGCTGGTGAGCTCTTACCTCACCATTTCACCCTTACCCTGTGAAATGGCTAAACCTATTTCACGGGGCGGTATGTTTCTGTGGCACTTTCCGTAGAGTCGCCCCTCCTGGGTGTTACCCAGCACCTTGCTCGGTGGAGCTCGGACTTTCCTCCCTATACATAAAGCATAGAGCGATCACCCGGTTTACTTACCACCAATATTAATTTACATTTAATTGGGCTGCAGGTCAAATTACTAATTTTTCCAGGCAAGATGTATGATAACAATTTGAATGTCTTGAAAGGATATTATTGAGGATTAAATGAAAGTAAAAACTGAAAAGAAAGGCAAGGTATTTACCGTAATCATAAACCGTCCTGAAGTGAGAAACGCAGTGGATAGGGAAACAGCCGAAGCACTTTCACAGGCGTTCAGGACCTTCGAAGAGGACAATTCCTCATATGTAGCTGTGCTCTATGGTGAAGGAGGGAATTTCTGTGCCGGGGCTGACCTTAAGGCAATCATGGAGGGTAGAGAGAACCGTGTAGAAGCTGATGGTGATGGACCAATGGGACCTAGCAGGATGCGACTATCCAAACCTGTCATAGCTGCAGTGTCGGGATATGCAGTTGCCGGAGGGCTTGAACTGGCAATATGGTGCGATATCCGTGTGGTTGAGAAGGATGCTGTATTCGGGGTTTTCTGCCGCAGATGGGGGGTGCCACTTATGGATGGAGGCACAATTCGGCTTGCTCGCTTGATTGGACTCAGCCGTGCTCTTGACATGATATTGACCGGCAGACCGGTGTCATCAGACGAAGCCCTGTTAATGGGGCTTGCAAATAGGGTTGTCCCGAATGACGCTGCTAGAGCAGAGGTGGAAAAACTGGCGGCACAAATAGCCGAATTTCCACAGATTTGCCTGAGGCATGACCGACTGTCCACGTACGAAGGTCTGACCCTAAGCTTTGACGAGGCAATGGCTAATGAATTCCGTCACGGGAAGGCGGTTATTGGTAGTCTTGAGACGTTACAAGGCGTAGAACGTTTTACACATGGGGCTGGAAGACACGGGAAGTTCTAAAAGATAATCTCCTGCGGTAAGTTTTACTTGTCATCCAATACAAATTCACTGAATTCTATTCAAGCGCCGATACATTGCTTTGTTGCTGTTATATATCTTCAAGAATTCGTGGAGTAACTCGCGGTATATTGTTCTATTTTCGGGATTTGGATAGTATGTGTTTGAGTATCGAGTCAACCGGGGAATATCATCAAACGTGATATATCCCAAAGCAACTGAGGCAATAAGTGCAGCGCCACGGGCGTTTGCCTGCATAGGATTTTCCACCTGCCTGATTGTCCTATTAAAGACATCGGCAAAGATCTGGCACCAGACATTGGATAGAGCACCACCTCCGACAAAGTTTAATGTATCCATCTTTCTCCCGATGAACTTTTCAACATATTTAAGGTTCCATCGAGTATTGTAGGCAACACCCTCAAAGAATGCCCGTATAATATGGTCCATATTGGTAGTCATGGACACATTATATAGCCCTGCTCTTAGCGTGGTGTTATCAACCGGGCTCCTTTCTCCGTTGAGCCAGGGGGTGAAGATTAACTTATTGCTTCCCGGAGGCACTCGCTGTGCGATTTCATCTAATTTCTTATATACCTCTGAAGGGGGCTCGTCAGCCCTCAGCAGGTTTTTATGGTAAATAATATTATCTACCAGGAATGGTAAAACCCCTCCTGCGATATCCTGTTCATTTATGCACTGATACTTGCCGGGGATTGCTGCAGGAAGTGATGCAATAGAATGAAACATGTCTGTTTTCTTGAATGGCACAATGCATTCAACCCATGATGATGTACCAAGGTAGAGGTGACCTTCGAAGTCCCTCACTGCCCCAGAGCCAACAAGCGCTGCCTGGTGGTCAGCAGCACCGATAACAACCTTTACATCTTGCCCCAGCCCGATCTCATCCGCCGCCTTTTTGGAAATGGGTCCTAGAATATCAGTGGATGATTTCAAAGGCGGCAGTTTGTTTTTATCAATTTTCAGTCTGTTTATCAATTTATCGTCATAGTGAATATTGTTGATATTTCTTATATCGGTAACCCAATAGAGAATTGTGGAATCGTAGGAGCCGGCAAATTCACCGGTGAGCCTCAGGTTTAAGTAATCCTTGCTTTCCAAAAACATGTGCGTTTTTCCGTAGATTTCAGGATACTCATGTTTTACCAACAAAACATGGGCGATATCATCCTTCCCCGATAAAGTAGGTCCTCCACCTGTCTTGGGGATCCATCTTAAAATATTAAATAGATTGTATCCCGAAATACTGGGGAAACCTCCCATCAACTTTCTGACATAAGGAGCGCCGCGGGAATCCATCCAGGTAAGTGAATTCATCAGGTGATGGCCATCGGAGTCTACAGCAACGGTGCTGGACATCGTGCTTGAGACGCATACCGCAACAATATCGCTTGGGGGAACGACGCTTTTTTTAATCAGTCGTTTCGAGGTCTTGACCAGGGCATTCCACCACTCATCCGGGTCCTGCTCAGCCCCCCCATTCGGCAAGAAATATACCGGTGTCTTTTCGGATTCGAAATCTACAACTTCTCCATGTATGGAAATTATTGCTGTCTTAACGCCAGACGTTCCGTGATCGATTGCCAGGATGTACTTCTTACCAGTATCTTCTTTTGCCTTTTTCCCTCGCGGCATACTCTCCTCCAAATATCTAACCAGAAAAGCAATGCGCTATGTAGTATAGGCAAACTTCACACTCTTTTATATATCCATCTTTTTGACGTTACCATTTTCATCTACCATTTCAGCAATTAATCCCCCAAATGATTCTCCGCCTTCCTTAGCCTTATCAAACTTTATAACCTGCGGAATAAGGTCCAGGAAATCCTGTGGATTTATGCATCCCTCAGGAGGGAATACCCCCTTTTCGGTAATCTTTCCTTGATGCATAAGGATTGCCCCTACAGCTGCTGGAATTCCGGTGCCTTCTCCCAATGCCTGACTTTTGGAAGCCATGTGGACTCTATATTCCCGGTATTTTCCGTCTTTCCTGCCTTTTATAACTATTGAACAGCAACCACGTTGTATACCAAAATTAGTTTCTTTCAGTATCCTTTCCCTTTCTCTAAGGATATAAGCAACAGCGAAATCATACGGTATTACAGTCTGTCCCTCCACATCTAATGGTTCTGTGCTGGAAAGGCCTAACCTACACATATCTCTTGTCAGGTCGTAATATTCATTTGGTAGCACAGAACCTTTGTTGGTGACTTCATTACACTTGATGTACTTTGGGAGGGTAACCTGCTCCGGGTGCGGGTACGGATATACCGGTACTTCACCCAGTATAGGGAACTGGAATGTTTGGCGAAGTGCTATTCCATCCTCTCCGAAGTATTTGACCGTCTTTAACCTCCCATCAAGGAACATTGGGATATCTATAGACATGGAATGGAATCTGTGACCAATTACACCTTTCCCCTCCACCGGCTCACCACCGTGGGCATGGAAGATGCCAATAGAATCAACTTCGTCCAGCAATTGCTCAGCAACAAATCTTGCAATCAAGTTCGTAGCGCCAGGGGAGCTGCCCATTCCAATCACTGCAGTAATACCAGCTTTCTTGGCAGCATCATCCATCTTGAAGATATCAGCAGTTACGTCAACATCGTCGCAAATATCCACATAATTTATTCCGGCATCGATAACCGCTCGCACGACATTCTTCACAGTCTTATAGAATGGTCCTACGCAATTAAGCACAACATCAGCGTCCTTAACAGTATTCTTTATGCTCTTTTCATCCTCAGCATCAACTTTAACAGCGGAGACCTTCTTTGCCCCCAGTTGAGCAACAAGTTCTTTCGCCTTTCCAATATTAAAATCACCAATAACGACTTCTGAAAACTCGTCATTGGATGCAAGTGTTTTGACTGCAGTAGTCCCTACTGTTCCACAACCTCCGAGAACAATAATTTTTGTCATCATGAACCTCCCCAGTTTTTAATCAAATCTTAATTTTAGCTACGCTTAGTCACCCTACCATCTCATCCTGACTATGACCCTAAGCGTCATTCGACGTATAATATTCTATTACAACTGTCACACTGGACTAAATTACCAGCTTTAGCCTTTTGCCATTGAGTTGTGGGCAAGGTAATGTGGCATCCCTGGCATCTCCCGCCTTCCACTTTAGCTACGGCTTGTTCTTTGGTCGTCCTGATTTGTTCATACAGGCTGAGTGCTTCTGGGCTAATTTGCCTGGCTAGTTCTTCACGGTCCTGGTGGAGACCGGCGAGCTTGGCTTCCACATCTGACTTTCTCTGGATGAGCATCTGTTGCTTTTGCTGCCACTCCTTGGTTACCCTTTTCAGTTCCTGGCTGATGTTTTTTATATTAGATTGAATGTCCTCCGCCTCGCTCATTAACTCTAGTAATTCATCCTCTTTCTTGCGGACCTTTTTGCCAAGCTCTTTGCTCTCAAGGTCAAGGTTGACCAATTCCTTGGGGTTTTTGAGCTTGCCCCCGTAAAGCTTATCATTAATTTGTTTCACCTTCTGTTGAAGATCCTCTAGCACCCATTCAGCTTCTTTTTGTCTTTTCCCCGTGTCTCTCAGTTCCGCTTTTTTTGAAGCGAGGTTAGATTTAACTTTAGCTAAAGGTTCATCATTGGTTAGCTGAATTTCAATCTCATCTAGTTCTTGTTGGCTTCTTTGAAGTTCGCGGTCGATGTATTGCAGCGTATAAAGCTGCGCTGGCGAATTCATGTTGCCGTTTATTTTAGTAGGCAACATAGGTCGTGTCAAAAAAAGGTTAATTTGTGATGCTGGATTAAAAAAAGGGGTATAATAGTAATAAAAACGAGCAACCTGGATACAGTATGGATGAAGGAAGCCTTCAGGAATTAGTACGCGATAAGCTGGGCGATTATCTATTTATCGCTGTTTCTAACCGTGAGCCTTATATCCATAATTGGGTAGGAGAGGAAATCAAGTGTGTTAAACCAGCCAGTGGTCTTGCTGTAGCATTAGACCCGGTGTTGCAAGCTTGTGGTGGGTTATGGATTGCCCACGGCAGTGGGGATGCTGATGTCGATGTGGTTGATAAAGACAATAAGATCCAGGTACCTCCAGAAACACCTCGTTATACCTTGAGGCGGATATGGCTATCTAAATCCGAAGAGGAGGGCTATTATGATGGTTTTTCCAATAGAGCTCTATGGCCATTGTGCCATATAGTTTATGTGAGACCCGAATTTAGGCAACCTGACTGGGATACTTATCAGAAGGTTAACAAACTGTTTGCCCAGGCCGTTATCGAGGAAATTAATGAGCAGAAAGCGTTTGTTTTTATTCAAGATTATCATTTAGCTTTGGTAGCTCACTATATTAAGGAGCAGCGTCCCAATGTTATAACTGCTCAGTTCTGGCATATTCCGTGGCCAAATCATGAGGCTTTCAGAATTTGTCCCTGGCGGGAGGAGATTTTGCAGGGGCTTCTAGCTAACGATTTGCTGGGATTTCACACCATGTATAACTGTAACAACTTTCTAGAGACTGTAGACCGAGAGCTCGAGTGTAAAATTGAGCGGGAAAAGTATGCTATTACCAGGGGGGGACGTACTACGGTGGTACGCCCCTTCCCTATCAGTGTTGCCTTTGACAAAATATCTGGTCGGGCTAGCAGCAGGCATGTAACTCACCAGGCGGAACAGCTAAGGCACTTTTATGGCTTAGGAAGCGAATTTATCGGGCTGGGTATTGATCGCATAGATTATACCAAAGGTGTACCAGAGAGGTTGAGAGCAGTGGATCGCTTTCTGGAGAAGTATCCTGAGTATGAAGAGCGATTGACTTTTATTCAGGTAGGTGTGCCTAACCGAATGCGAGTCGAAGCATATCAACGTATAAACGACGAAATAGATGAACTGGTAGACAAAATTAACTGGCGTCATCAAATTGGACATTGGAGACCTATAGTCTACATTAATGAGTATTGTACTCAAGACACTCTGGCAGCACTGTCGAGGCTGGCTGACTTTTGTATCGTCAGTTCTCTTCAAGATGGGATGAATCTGGTAGCCAAGGAATTCGTTGCTTGCAAAACGGATAGAGATGGTGTGCTCATCTTAAGCCAGTTCACCGGAGCGGCTAGAGAGCTTCCTGAAGCTCTGTTGATTAACCCTTATTGCATTGAGGATACTGTTGAAAGTATAAAGCAAGCTCTGGAGATGCCTCGTGAAGAGAGACACAAGCGAATGTCCAGGCTGCGGAAGACGGTGCGTAGCAACAATATTTATGATTGGGCGGCTAATATTATCACCGAAATAACTAAATTTGAGTTCACTGAGGCATGACTTGCTACTTGCCTGACTGTTGGGAAGAAGTTGCCTCAAGGACGAAAACAGCGTCTCGAGTAATTATCTTTCTGGATTATGATGGAACGTTGAGTCCCGTAGCTTCCACGCCTGAGTTGGCCCTGCTGCCCCCTAAGATTGGAGAAGTTCTCAGGAAGCTTGCTTTTCGTAGTAACTTTGAAGTGGGCATAATCAGTGGCAGAAGTCTGGCCGAGATTAAGGCACTTATAGGGTTGGGGGGATTGGCATACGCTGGCAATCATGGTCTGGAGATAGAGTGCCGTGGAGAAGCTTTTGTTCATCCCATGGCCACAAAGGCGTTATCCTTGCTTAGCGAACTCTATTCGCAGCTTGTGGAAAAATTGGCTGGAATTAACGGCATTATCCTGGAGGACAAACAGTTTAGTTTAAGCGTTCATTACCGGCTGGTGGCAAAACCTGAGGTGAAAAAGGTGAAAGCTCTATTAAGGGAGGTAGTTGAGGCTTCGGAAAAACAAGCGAAGGTCAGGATTACCGAAGGGAAAGAAGTTATCGAGGTAAGACCGCCTGTTGATTGGGATAAAGGCAAGGCGATAGAATGGTTGTTAAGTCATTACCAGGCTGAAAACTCGGTGGTCATCTTCGCTGGCGATGATGTTACTGATGAGGATGGATTTAACTTCGTGAATCAAATAAATGGTATCTCCATCCGAGTAGGTGAGGCGACTGCTCTCAGCTGTGCTGACTACTATGTTCACTCCCCTGAAGAACTTTGCTTGTGGCTGGAAAAACTAGCTGAATCAGGAAGTGCTCCCTAGTCGTACTCTTCTTCTTTCCACTGTTAGCATCGATCGTAATGTGTTTTCTGGTGAGTTTAGTATTGTATAATAGCAAATGAATATAGCCGGGGAATGAATTGTCACACGATTTTTACGATGTTATCGTAGTAGGAGCAGGTCCTGCAGGAAGTTACACTGCTTATGGGTTGTCTTCTCGGGGTCTTAAAGTGGCTGTCCTGGAGCAGAAAGAAGCTCCGGGAATTGATATTTGCTGCACCGGCATTGTTAGCCCTGAGTGTTTTGACTCCTTTGGGGTTGGTCCTGAAGTAGTATTAAACAAGACAAGCACGGCTAAGCTATTCAGTCCTTCGGGCAAGAGCTTGAGACTGGAAAAGAAGGGAATTGAGGCCTATATTGTTGACCGGGCTTCCCTGGACGGAGCGATAGCTGCGAAAGCTATGGCTGAAGGTGCTGATTACTTTTGCTCTCTTCCAGCACTAGAGGTCAACATTGACAATGAGGGAGTGGAGGTTGAAACTCCTCGTTTAGCGTTCAAAGCCAGGGCGGTAGTCATCGCTGCTGGTTTTAAGCCCGGCTTCACCAGAAAACTCGGTTTGGGGAGCATTGCCCATTTTGCCATTGGTGCCCAAACTGTGGTTGAAGTTCAGGGCGTTGAGGAAATTGAGATTTATTTCAGTCAAGAAATAGCGCCGGGATTTTTTGGCTGGCTTGTCCCTATTTCAAACGGCACAGCTTTAGCCGGCGTGCTCGCTGCAGCTCATGCCAAATTCTATCTGGAGAAATTACTGGCTAGCCCTTTTTGCCAGGGGAAGGTAGTACGACAGGAAGCAGAGATGAGACAGAGAGCCATTCCCATGGAGACCTTACCTCGAACCTATGGTGATAGGTTATTGGTCGTTGGGGATGCTGCTGGGCAGGTGAAGCCAACCACGGGAGGGGGAATATATTTCGGGCATCTTGCCAGTGAGGTCGCAGTTGAGGTGCTATCAGAGGCGTTTAATAATGGAGGCTTGGAAGCAACACAGCTTTCCCACTACCAGAAAGCGTGGAAGGCGAAAATGGGGAGGGAAATTCGGCGTAGCTATCTAGCTCGCAGGCTATACCAACAACTGAGTGACGGGCAAATAGAGAAGATGCTTGATATTGCTAGCTCCCATGGTATAGTAAGAGCTCTACTTGACTCACCGACTTTCTCCTTCGACTGGCATGGCAACTTCATATTAACGGTTATAAAAAACATTGGGAATTATCTTCCTGGCAAGATATTCTCCCTATTTACAGCGGAAGATGACTCCGGAGATCTGGATGAAAGGCAACGGAAATGAACGGAGATAGTTCTTTGCCTCGTCATGTAGCCATAATTATGGATGGCAATGGCAGGTGGGCAAGGCAGCGAGGGCTTCCCAGGATCGCGGGTCATCGAGCTGGTGCCAAGAACATCCGTAAAGTAGTTGAGGCATTTGCTAACTACGGTGTGAAGTATCTCACTCTTTTTGCTTTCTCCACCGAGAATTGGAGTCGACCGCAGAAAGAGATTCATGGATTATTACGGCTGTTATCCAGCAGTATAGATAAAGAAACTAAAGCTTTTCATGAAGCTAACATAAAGTTAAGACATATAGGCAAGTTGGATAGGTTGCCTGTTGAGCTAAGGCGGAAAGTTAAGTCGGCCACCGAGTTTACCAAGGACAATACCAGAATGACTCTCTGTCTTGCCTTCGATTATGGTAGTAGGTCTGAGATAGTGGATGCAGTGCGGTGTATCAAGGAAGGCAATGTTTCGCCAGAAGGTATAAGCGAGACAATACTCAGCAGTTATCTTGACACTGCAGACATTCCTGACCCTGACATAATCATTCGAACTGGTGGCGAAATTCGTTTGAGCAACTTCCTACTATGGCAGGCGGCGTACAGTGAACTCTACTTTACGCCGGTATTGTGGCCAGACTTCAACAAGAAAGAGATTGAGGAAGCACTACTTGACTACAGGCAACGGCAGCGCCGTTTTGGCAGTCTGTAGTCCATGCAATTAGCTACCGTTATGCGAGAAATGGCTCTGGTTATAGTGTGGACGCTGATCCCGATCAGCGAATTAAGGGGAGGGATTCCTTTAGGGGTTTCTTTGGGGCTTGACCCACTGCTTGTCTTTGTCGTCGCAATTATTGCCAATGCCCTGTTGTTTTTCCCCATCTTCTTTGGTTTGTGTCTATTTTATGACAAGTTTTTGTCTCGATTTCAGCTTTTCAATCGCTATTTGGAGAATGTACAGAAGAGAGGCAAGCCGAAAGTTGATAAATATGGCTTCTGGGGGTTGACCTTGCTTGTAGCGATACCTCTGCCTGTTACCGGGGTATATACGGCAACCTTTCTGAGCTGGCTGTTAGCTATGGATTGGAAGAAGGCTTTCCCTGCTATTGGGCTGGGGGTGGTTATAGCAGGCACGATAGTTCTTTTAGTCACTCTGGGTGTTATTCAAGGATGGAAGATATTCGTAGCAGGCTGATGTTCTCCCATCATTGTGAGCCCTTTGCCTCCTGTCATTCTGACCCTTTTCTACTGTCATTGCGCCCTTTTCTATTGTCATTACGAGCCGAAGGCGTGGCAATCTCGGTGGGGTACCAGATTGCTTCGTCATCCCTCACTTCGTTTGGGATTCCTCGCAATGACGGAAGGTGGCTATTGTGAGCCCTTCGCCTCCTGTCATTCTGAGCCGAAGCTCTGAGCGAAGCGAAGAGGTAGCGAAGAATCTCAAGATGCTCAGGGCAGGCTCCGCGAAGCAATCTCAAATTTATGTTCCTGCCTCAGCCCTTATGATTTCAGCTTTATCTGTTTTCTCCCAGGGAAGGTCGAGGTCTTCCCTTCCAAAATGCCCGTAGGTGGCGGTCTGGCGGTAGATGGGGCGGCGCAAATTCAGGGTCTCGATGATAGCTCCTGGCCGTAAATCGAAGTGTTTTTTAATCAGGTCAAGGATAGCATTATCTGAAACTTTTCCTGTGCCGAAGGTTTCGATAGCGATGGAGAGGGGGTATGCCACCCCGATGGCATAGGAAAGCTGGATCTCAAGACGGTCAGCTAATCCAGCAGCAACCAGGTTCTTGGTGACATATCGTGCTGCATAGGCTGCGGAGCGATCAACTTTTGTTGGATCCTTGCCCGAAAAACAGCCTCCGCCGTGTCTGGCGATGCCGCCATAGGTGTCGACCAATATCTTGCGCCCGGTGAGTCCGGTGTCTCCCATCGGTCCACCAACTACGAAACGTCCTGTTGCGTTGACGTAAATCTTAGTTTCATCGTCCATCAGGTCAGATGGGATGACCTTCCTAATCACCTGTTCTATGAGATCGTGCTCAATAGTATCATGATTTGTGTTTGGGTCATGCTGAGCGCCAAGAACAACATTGACCACCTTTTTGGGTATGCCATGACTGTACTCCACAGTCACCTGGGATTTGCCATCGGGACGCAGGTAGGGGACGGTACGGTCCTTGCGCACCTCGGCGAGGCGGCGGCATAGCTTGTGTGCCAGGGTGATGGTGAGTGGCATGAACTCAGGGGTCTCGTTGCAAGCGAAACCCTCCATCATCCCCTGGTCACCAGCACCCAGGGTCCCCTTTTCATTTTTAATCGCTTCAGCACTCCTTGCTTCAAGAGACTGGTCTACCCCCATGGCGATATCCTTTGATTGCTCCTTGACGGAGACCATTACTCCACAAGTATCGCAATCGAATCCATATTTGGCGCGAGTATAGCCCACATCTCGGACCACGCCGCGAACAATCTCCGGTATTTCCACATAGCATTTAGTGGTAATCTCTCCCATAACGATGACCAGGCCTGTGGTCGCTGCCACCTCGCAGGCAACCCTTGCCATAGGGTCTTTCTCCAATATGGCATCGAGGATGGCATCGGAAATCTGGTCACATAATTTGTCGGGATGCCCCTCAGTAACGGACTCCGAAGTGAGCAAGTATGAAGATGCATTCTCAAAACTGTTCGGCATGTTTGCTCCTTTCTTCAGTTATATTAAGTACCTACTTCCCAGCTTTGCAGGTATTTTTGCTGTTCCTTGGTCAAGGAATCAATGGTAATGTTCATGGAAGCGAGCTTCAACCTTCCTATCTCTTTATCAATCTCCTCCGGTACGGAATAAACATCCGGCTTAAGTCTTCCTTTCATCCTGGCAAGATACTCCAGGCATAGAGCCTGATTGGCGAAGCTCATATCCATAACACTGGCGGGATGCCCTTCGGCGGCAGCCAGGTTAATGAGCCTTCCTTCGCCAAGTAGATAGATACGCCTTCCATCATCCAGAGTATATTCATCAACGTAGGGACGTATTCGTCTTTTCGATTTTGCCAGGCTTTCCAAAGCGGGAATATTTATCTCCACATTAAAATGACCGCTGTTGGCTACGATAGCTCCGTCTTTCATATGTAAAAAGTGAGCTTTGTCAATGACATTCATATCGCCCGTGGAGGTGATAAATATACTTCCTACCTGGCAAGCTTCCAGTAAAGGCATAACCTGGTAGCCGTCCATAGCCGCCTCCAGTGCACGGATAGGGTCGACTTCGGTGACGATGACCAGTGCCCCCAATCCCTGAGCACGCATGGCTATTCCCTTGCTGCACCAGCCGTAGCCACAAACGACCACTTTGCTTCCTGCCCAGAGGATATTGGTGGCTCTAGTGATGCCATCAATGGCACTTTGCCCTGTGCCATAGCGATTGTCAAAAAAATGCTTGGTTTGAGCATCGTTTACGGCGATAATGGGATAGCCCAATTTCCCCTCTCTTGCCATGTTTCTAAGCCTGATAACTCCGGTAGTGGTCTCTTCAGTGCCACCAATTACGTTGGGGATTAGGTCGGTATGTTCTCTGTGCATAGTGGAGACCAGGTCAGCGCCATCATCCATGGTAAGCTGAGGCTTGTGTTCCAGCGCCGTGATAATATGTTTGTAGTAAGTTTTATTATCCTCTCCTTTTATGGCATTTACGGGAATGCCATAATCAACCAGAGCGGCAGCGGCATCATCCTGAGTGCTTAATGGGTTAGAGGCGCAGAGGACTAAATCAGCGCCGCCCTCCTTCAGAGCCAACGCCAGGTTAGCTGTTTCCGTGGTGATGTGAAGGCAGGCGGAGACGCGAATTCCCTGGAGAGGTTTTTCTTTAGCAAATCTTTGTTTTATTAATTTGATTACCGGCATCTCCTTGCCAGCCCACTCAATGCGAAGCTTGCCTTCATCAGCTAGAGAAAGGTCCTTAATGTCATAATTTTTCATATTTAACTTTGCTCCAAACCTTATAGTGTTATCTATTGACAATAAAGTGTCAATAGGAATGAATATTCACATGCAGTGTCATTCTATCGCCTGAACTGAGTGGCAACCCAGCCAGGTATATCTAATGTGCCCATAAGGAGTGGTTTTTGATGACAATCACTACCTCCAGTCATGATAAGGTTGTGTCTCCTGGCGAACTCAATGTAATGCCTGGTGGTTTTCTCATCGTGCCTAGAATGCCAGCATTCAACGCCATCGATATACTGCAGCATATATTTTTGGATTATTTTCGTCTGTTCCTCTAAATCCCGCGTTATGGCCACTAAGGATGTCCCGTTAGGGTCATTAGGATGCGCATGTACCAGCAAGCCGCCGGCATTCCTGATTAACCTTGACGCTTCAGCAAGTGAAAGGGGATACTTGGGCACATTGCACTTAACCAGGTATTTGTCGAACGCCTCCTGCGTATCGCTGACAATCTCCTTTTTTATTAGATAGTTTGCTATATGGGGACGTCCGAATGTGCCATCCACGCTATCTTCTATGTTCTTGATATCCTGCTCCGTGAACCTTTGGATACCTTCTTTGTCGAACTCAGCATTCAATTTCTGTAAAATCTGGTGTGCCCTTCTTTCCCTGTGTTCGCGTATTAGTTGGAGTTTGTTTCTTAACTCTTCGTTGTTGAAATCATACTGGTATCCCAGAAAATCAAGGGAGACAGATTTGTTGAGATATTTGAAGGTCACGTTCAATTCCACTCCGGTGAGGTAGGATATACCATACTGTTTAGCCAGAGCGATTGCCCTTTCTTGGCAGTTTATAGAATCGTGGTCGGTGGTCGACATTAAATCGATATTTCTCTTTTTTGCCTCTTTGAACACTTCTTCAATGGAGAAATTGCCGTCGGAACAGGTCCTGGTATGGATGTGCAGGTCTATTTTCATCTTTTTTCCATACCAGTGATATACCAATCTTCAGGAGAGTCATACCGAGTATCCACTGTCAGGTGGATGACATTAAGGTTGGGGTCTAACTTTTTTAGGTCATCCAGGTCTACCCGTTCAAACTTCTTTTTATTGTTGAGGTAGGCTTGCTTGGTGAGTGCATTCGACTGGTAGTCCTCTTTGGTCCGTCTCAGTATCCTCCCGATGGCTACCTCCTGTGGGCAGTCTGTCTGTAAGATGACCAGTGTCTTGTTGTGTTTGGCTGCTATTTCAGCGGCGCGCCTTCTTAACGATTGAGTAACGAAGGTGGCGTCAATTATCACACTATCGTCCTTTCTGACGGTCTCATCTGCCTGTCGGAATGTTTCATCGTAAACCATCGTTCGCTTGTCCATATTTGAGGCAACCTCTTCATCGAATATGTCCTCGTTTTTCAGCACTTCCTTCCTGATAAGGTCAGTTCGGACGATAGGATAGCCTTTTATTTTGGATATTTCCTCGCTGGTCTCCGTCTTCCATGTGCCGGGAAGCCCGCAGGTGATGAGCAAGATGTTATGCCCTAATTCAGCTTGTATGAATTTCGCAAACGGCTGTCTCAATTTAGCACTCCATCCCGTATCGTATGCTGAACAAAGTTATCCTTAATATTACACCAAATGCTCAAACACGACTCATAGTTACCTGATTTATCAGGCCCAATAAATTGGGCAACTACAATAGCCTTTCCGCCAACGGATTGTTTTGAATATACTCTCGGACTCCTGCCAATGCTTTTTCATCTCTAATCACATGCTCATAATAATTTGGTTGCCATAGTTTAAATCCAACCTGCTTTGTAGCTGCCGCTTTTAATCCTCTAACGATCTCACCTAATTCAAGTTCACAGTGTTCTAAAATCAATATTAGATGAATATAAGCAGGCATTATTTAATAATAATCTAGCTTTACGCCGTTTATCTTGTATGGTAATTGTTCGATAGATTGAGCAACTAGCTCTTTGTTTTCACCTACTAGATAACGTTTTCGATAATTGGTGCAAATTGTTATGAAATAAAATCCATTTGAGGAGTAATCATAATCTTTTAAGCGTATGTTTTTAATCGCTCTCATTTCTAAGCTTCCGCAAATACCTAAACACAACCTGTAGTTGCCTGATTTATCAGGCCGCATGAATTAGGCATTATGTCCGTTAAGCCCAATAAATTGGGCAACTGCAGTCTATGAATTTCCCCAATGGCTCTTTCAAGTTAGTAGCTCCTCTCCTGGGTATCCGAGGAATGTTTCTCTGGTTTTGCCGAGCCCAAGAAGGCTTTTATATGAAGCGAATATAGACGCAGCATTCGTGGTAGCTTAATTAGCATTTCCTGTTGTTATTCGTTTTGTGGTAATCCCTTTTATACTTGCTAATTATTCTTGCAACCTGGTTTTTAAGTTCATCATTTTTCGTTAACAGGAAAAATATAATCTCATTATCTGTTATACATAGTGGCAAATCCTCTGTTATTTCCTTCAGCTTAACTGACCGCCCCGGTGGCAAATATTCTTTATGTGTATAGCGAGCTCGTGGAAAATGCTGGTATATCATCAGTATTGAATCTTTATCCATGTGGCGATGAAGATCTCCAACTTCCGAATATAAAAGATGCTTCTCTGTCGAGTTCTTAACTTGTAATCCAATATCTGGATCTACAAGGACTAAAGATTTATGCAAGAGTTTTTCAGCTATATTTTTGAAATACTCCTCCCGCCTCGTATTGTCGAAATATTCATGCCCTTTATAGATGACTATCTCAATGCCCTCTAACCTAAAGTAGTTCTCTATCTCGGTAAAATCTCTTTTGGCTGCCTCAATATCTTTGTATTCCTCAAGAAAGTCGATCAGCTTTTTGTTATTCGTCCCTGGCCTACTATCTTTCTTTTTTGCCCTATCAAAATCTCTCTTATTACCATCTCTTCTCTTAGGGTCATATTTAGTTAGCATAGGGATGAAGGTAAATCTTTGTAAGGAGTGAATCCCTGTCAAAATCCGTTGAATTAGGTCATACTTAAATAAATCCCTAATATCTCCAAAATACTGGTTCTTCATGATGCTTCCTCCATTGTAATTCTGCCTAAAGCGATATAGATGAACTCTGGGCTCGCTTAATCCGATTTATTTTGCCCCATTCTTATATATCATATATATGACTCTGCGAGCTCGACATACCTTGTTTTTGGGCTACCTTTATGCACTACAATCATTTGAGCCCAAGCTGCCTCCTGATTAGTTCGCAAAGACTTTCCTTGATTTCAGAGTGACGAGGTACTGGTGCTTTTTTACCGGTTTTAGGATTTGTGTATATGTCATGCCTTTTGCCATGGCGTCTTAAATAACATCCTGCCTCCACCAATTCCCTGACAAGGTCACGCCGTTTCACACCTCTATGCCTATTTCTTTCGTTTGAGCTGTGATCTGGAATGGTGCCTCTTCCTCAGCCATTAAGCGATAAGCATCCCGAATATTCTCTTCCAATTCCTCAAGTGACTCACCCTGACTGAATACACCGGGAATTTCTTTTAGCCTCCCGATATACCACCCTTCATCCATCCAATATTCCAATGTAAAATGCGTTAACACGATTTACCTCCTCTTTCTATTCTATACTAATGGACTGCCCAAGGTAAATCTGGCACTTCAAGCAACAATCATTCTGAGCGTCCCTTTTCACTGTCATTGCGAGCCGAAGGCGTGGCAATCCCATCCGGCATCTGACGGAGAAGTAAAGCAACGCTGTAGATTGCACAGGTCATTATGGATGCAAGCGAGGAATCTCGCTTTTAGATTGCTTCGTCGCTAACGCTCCTCGCAACGACAAAAGAGGTGTCATTCAGCTCCATTACCTAACGGAGCAGAACCTGGATTCTTCGTTTCACTTCCCCTTCACTATCGCTCAGGGTGACAGTAGAATGTTCTATATATACCCTTCGGCAAGGTCGAAATAGCTCTTAGCCACAGCCAAAGCCCCTTCTTTTTCCTCCTCCGGAATATAGAGGTCGTCGAGCTTAAAGCTCTCTACCTTTCCCCTGACATAAGCGCGATAGCACTTATAGAAGTTAAGCAAATCTAAAAGCTCTCTATCATGGCTTAATTCTACATAGGCATTTACCAGATGCTGGGAGAGGTCACGATGCTGGTAGCGGTCTAAATCCATAGCTAGAAAAGCAATCTCCGATGCTACATCTGAGTATCTAAATCTGTCATTGAATTCAATGCAATCGTAAATGCAGATGTCCTTGGTGAAGCAGATATGGGCGGCATGAAGGTCGCCGTGGCAGTCCTTTATTCTGTTTTCATTTACCCGCTTATCGAATAAAGCACTATTACTATGAATAAAATCGTTGGTATATTTCTTAATTCGTTCATATTGTGAACGCGGTATGGAAATATCGATGTATTTCTCGGTTTGAGAGAAGTTCTCATCGGTGTTCTGACGAATGACATCCAGTTTGCCAAAAGCGGCGATTCTGGAATTTGTTTTTGCCTTCTGATGAAAGTTAGCTAATTTCTCAGCTACCCGTGTTACCAGTTCCGGGCTTACCTGGTTATCAACTAACAGGACATCCATCATGCGGTGTTGAGGCAGTTGCCGCATTTTGACGGCATATTCAATTGCCTTCTCCTTTCCCTCAATGTGAATTCCCTCCTCATCCCTGGTGATAGCCACTACATTCAGATAGGCATCAGGGCAGAGGCGTCTGTTTAGCTCCAGTTCTTGATGACAGAAGAAGCGGCGTTTCTCTAAAGTGGTGTAATCGAGGTATCCTAAGTCTACCGGCTTCTTCACCTTATAAACATATTCACCGGTGAGGAAGATGAAGGACATCTGAGTTTGCACCAATTTTATCTCTGGTGGTCTATGAGGATAGGGCTCTGGCTTAAGCAAGTCTTCGACTATAAATAATGGTGTGGTCACTACTTTATTGCCCAATGATAGCTAGCTCTACGATAAAGCTTTGAAAGACAGGAAAGTCCTTTCCCCTTGCTCATGTGTCGGGTCCGCTGCGTGAGCAGCTTCGACATAATCGAGGGCTACGGGTGTTCCAATTCTAATTTGTTCCGGTTTGGAGGTATCTACCCCTGAGATGCGAGCGCAAATCTTGGCGCCTTCCTCCAGTTCCACAATGCCACAGCAATAGTGTTTTTCCCTGCCGTACCCTTCTTCAACCATTAAGGGAGACCCCACAGCAACAACGGTGTAAGCCACAACCTTCCCCCTTCCTTTCATTTCCTCCAGCTCCATTTCACTACCGTGACACTCAGGGCAGATGGGTTTCGGGGGCACGGCTAAATGTCCACATTTGTTGCATCTCGAGCCCATTAACTTATGTTCGCTGAGTAATTTATTGTATGCCAGGCTGTAAAATTTATTCCCAGCTACTTCTGTTAGTTTGTTTTCTAAAGCCATTGATACTACCTCCTCTCAAAGATATTGACTACAATGGTAGAGCCGTGTGCCCCGGCATTGTGCATCAAGCCCAAATCGACGTCCTTTTTCTTCACCTGTCTCGGTCCAGCCTCTTCCCTCATTTGCTTGAATATCTCCACTACCATGCCGGTGCCCGATGCTCCGATAGGATGTCCTTTAGCCTTAAGGCCGCCATCTGTATTGATGGGCAGCTTGCCATCCAATCTGTTTTCTCCCTCCCTGATTGCTTTCACCGCCTCCCCCGGCTTATAAAATCCCAGGTCTTCCATGCCAACTAATTCAGCTATGGTGAAGCAGTCGTGAACTTCAGCAATTTTTATATCTTGAGGACTAACGCCGGCCATTTCGTAGGCTTCCTTTGCTGCCAGTTTAGCAGCCCTCAGCGAAGTCAACTCATCTCTTTCAGCTAAGAAGTAATCGCTTGCCTGCCCGGTTCCAATTACATAAATTGGTTTATCGCTAAAGTTCCTGGCGATGTCCTCGGCGACAAGCAAAACACATGAAGCGCCATCGCAGATGGTGGAGCAATCAAATAGCCTCATTGGCCAGGCGATAACCGGATTTTGCTTCGAGTCATGTAAGAACTCCATTTCATCTGCCCAGTGAGGTTCAGGCAAGCCTTTCTTCACTGCCGAGGCTGCCCGCCTTTTCATGATATCCGGGATGGAAGCATCGAAGTGAGCATGGGGATTAAGCCCACCGTTATAGTGATTTTTTATTCCCAATCTCATGAAGTCTTCGACGGTGGTGCCGTATCTTGCCATGTGGGCTGTAGCTATAGTGGCGTAAATTCCGGGAAAGGTTTCACCAGCAGGAATCTCAGTGTCGGGGTCCATAGCAGCAGCGAGGACTTCAGTTACATGTGGAGTATCCAGGTTGGTCATTTTTTCCAGACCACCAGCGAGGACGATATCGTAGATGCCAGAGGAAATAGCGATGACTGCTTCTCTGAAGGCGACTCCGCTGGCAGCGCAGGCATCCTCAAACCTGATAGCTGGCTTGGGAACAAGCCCGATGCGATTAGCTACTGCAGGGGCAACGTGAACCTGACGCTCAAAAAGGTCGCTACTGATATTCCCCAGGTACAGGGCATCGATTTCATTGGGGTCAAGTCCTTTATCTACCGATTGTTTCAATTCATTGTATGCCTCGACAAAAAGGTCTTGTCCTCTTACTCCTTTAGGATAAACCCCGAACTTTGATAGCCCTGCTCCCACAACAGCAACACCCCGACCTAATTTACGTTTCTTTTGAATCATGAATCACCTCCGCTTATTGAAACCTGTAATTATATTATTTTTGGGCGGCATTTACTACAGAAGCTTGCCTCCTTCCAGTCGGTGTCAGCAAGACAATTTGAAAAATGCATAACGCACCTGAGGTCAGGGCAGTGTTCTAGGTTGAAGGTGTGCCCGAGCTCATGGACTATCTCTTTAGTCGCTCTTTGTATAAACAAGGTTCTGTCTGGTGGCAAGCCATAATATTCCTGCCTCAAGCGGCATAAAGATATGATTGCCAGTTTGTGGACAATATCAGCTTCGCCGAAGACAAAATTAAGCCCCGGTGCGTAAAGGTCGACCTCGGTTATGCCCACCACTCTCTCATCCCTTTCCCTTCGCGAGGTAGACAGGGAGGCTATTAACTCTGAAGCATGATATTGCCCTTTTTCTGCATCATAAGCATGGGCAAGGTCGCTGAGTCCTGGCTTTATCTCTACAGGACAATTGAAAACCAGCTTGATTTTCTCCCTGAGCTCATCCATCACCTCGTCAGCTACATCACCCAGTGGCTTAAGCGTGACTCTCATTTTCAGCTAACCAGCTTTGTATTTCTGCTAATGCGTGTTTCCTATTATCCCCGGTTACTAGAAGCGTTTTGACTTCAGGATGGTGTTTGATTTCATCGGCAAAAGGATTTGGATTGAGCATAATTGTGCCCAAGACCTTCTTGCCACCATTTACTGCCTGCCACACTGTTTCTCTGAATTGTGGTGATAGAAGCTCCATCTTACCAATTTCATCGATCAGTATTACATCGCATTCCCGTAATGCTTGCTGAATTGCTGAAACGCCCACTTTATTCAAGCTATCAATATCAACTTTATATTTGCTTACCTGAAATGGGCTGGAGAAGTTAACATGTGCCAGGATTGCCTCTTTACCATCCAGGGTAATTATCTTGAATCCCTGCCTTATCCCGCTGCTTCGTATTTCTTCAGTGTAAAAGCCGCCAGCCTTAGTCTCAGTTCTAGCTATAGCTTCCTTGATGAGGCTGGTTTTGCCTGTGCCTGGCTTGCCAGTTAGCAGAAGAACGTTAACCATTACTCTTCTGCCAATCTCTGTGCTCTTCTTTTTTCCTTGAGCTTCTTGCGATGCTCGCGGTGTTTTAACGCCGCCACTCTTTTCTTCTTATTCATTTTTCCGCTATAAATGAAAACGAATTTCCATTATACACTATATTTACTCCTTAGATTATGGGATAAATTAGCTACCAGTTCCAGAGCCTGGCGTGCTGCCTCGGGTGATAGGGATGCCAGTCCGCAAGAAGGGGTTAGCAAACTTTGCCTTAAAATTTGCTTAAAGCTGATGCCATTTTTGGTGAATGGAGCTATGGCTTCTCCAAGTCTATCAGAGAGGCTGGACACAGTTTCGCTGGATAGGGCTTCTTCATTATTGGGGACAATTCCCCAGGCGATGGCACTTCCTCGCTCGAGGAAGGATTTTACTTCACCGGGATAACAATTGAAGGAGGAGGCGTAATTGTAGGCATCAATGCTGAGGATATCAATTGATGTTCCCAGAAGGACGGGCCAATCGGTATTGCCACAGCAATGCAACCCCTTTAGTCCCCTGATCCCCTGGAGGACCTCCTCTAACAAAATGGTGATTTTTTCTTCAGGGACAGGGGTAAAGACTGAACGAAGGGAAACCAGATATGGCTCATCAACGAAGATGATAGTGTGACGCGATATTTGCGTTAGGGCATTTTCCTGCCACGAGGCTTTTAGCCGTAGGAACTTAGCCGTAGCTTCAGCTAGATTCTCATTGTAAAGGATGCCTAGACCCTGCTTGTCGGTAACCATCAATCCCCAGGTAATAGGACCCGTTATTTGACCTTTTACCATATCTGATTTCGGCGTTTGCGAAAGGAAAGCATGGAATCCTGCAGCATATTCGGCGGAAACAGCATATTTATCAAAATTAGCTTGCTCAGCATCAAAGTAAATCTGTGTCAGTTCTGTTTCAAAGTCTGCCCTCGGCTCAATACGCATTTTGTCTTCGTTTAGCACTATTCCTGGGAAGCCTTCGCTAAATTGAATACCCATATTTTCCTTAGGAGAACGTCGTGGCAGTTGAGGCCAGGCAGGTATATCGGGAAGATATTTCATAACCAGGGAGTAAGCCTCTTGCGGGTCAGTGTGAGGCATGCTGCCGATAGCTGTGGGCAAACAACTAAACTCTAGCCTAGTCAAATTCCGCCTTGTCCAGGTACTTCCCGATAAGCAGTCTTAAATCCCTCTTGGCTTCCGCTGATATGTATTTCTGTGAAGTAGCAATAGCATCCTTGAGGGCGGTGGCGCAGGCGCATTTACGGTTTTGAGGTATCCGAGAGATAGTCAACCGTAATATTTCCTTGCTAACATCGACTCCTTTTTGTAGATTGGTCAGAATCATTTCCGCACTTACTGTTTCATAGCTTAGACGCCAGCAATCATAATCGGTGACGATAGCGAGCGTGGCATAGCACATTTCAGCCTCCCTGGCTAATTTAGCTTCAGGTAAGGCAGTCATGCCAATGACATCAGCCCCCCAGGAACGATAAAGCTGAGATTCAGCCTTCGAGGAGAATTGAGGTCCTTCAATGGCTAGATAAGTACCACCTTTATGCACTTTAGCTCCCGTTTTGGTAGCTGCCTCAAATAAAATTTGACTTAATACAGAACAAAAAGGCTCAGCAAACGAGATGTGTCCTACTATCCCCGAGTTAAAGAAAGTGCTATCCCTCCCTTTGGTTTGGTCAATGAGCTGGTCAGGAATAACCAAGTCCATTGGCTGGATTTCCTCCTTGAGGCTACCCACGGCGTTCACTGATATAATCCTTTCTACCCCCAGTAATTTCAAAGCATAAATGTTAGCCTTTGCCGGCAGGTTGGAGGGACTAATCCGATGTCCTTTGCCATGCCGGGGAAGGAAGGCAACCCTTATCCCCTCCATATTGCCTGTGATAATAGCGTCGCTCGGCTCACCAAAAGGCGTTGTTAGCCTTACTTCCTCTATCTCCCCCAATCCCTCCATGTTATAAAGCCCGCTGCCGCCGATGACACCTATCTTCGCTTGGGGCATTAACTTTCCTCCTTTTGTGGTGTGCTCATTCTAAATGATGTTGTTCAGGTTGTAAATTCGGCATCAGGAGTTTTCCAATTGCTATATTATTTGAACTCAGGTTGCTTTGTCTACTTGATCGTGGTACAGTCGGGAAAAGTCTCGGAGCAGAGGTGGGATTTCGCTTTTTTAGAGACGACTTATGTGATTACTGTGGGCTTTGTTTTGAACGATGTCCAGTGTTACAGCTTCCTGTGGAGGAAGCGAAACAGGACATAAAGGCGCTCGTCCGCGGTGATACAAATGCCTCTCTGGCGTTCCAGTGGTGCACTACTTGCAATACGTGTGATCTTATCTGCCCTGTGCAGGCAAATCCCTACGAGCTAATTCTGGAGCGCTGGCATGAAGAGCACCAATCAAAGGGACTCCCTGCCATCGCCAAGTTTGTCTTCCCCAATGAGTCCGGGAATATATGGGCTTCCATTAGAGTGCTCATGGAGGAGGATGAACTTTCGCTCCTGCATTTCTGGCGGGAGAATATGGATAGTCCCGGGAAGGTGATGCTGCTCACCGGCTTTTATTCTAACCTTGTGCCTTATATTGCCATGACCTCTTTGATTAAGGAGCTAAAGCCAGCAATAGCTGGCTTTGAGGGTTTTTGGGGCTGCGCCGGGGATGCCTATAAGCTCGGTATGATAAGCGCATCGGAAGAAATAGGCAGTATGTTACACAAGAAGTTCTGTGAGATGGGGATAGAAAAGATGTATTGTTTTATGGGTGCTGAAGCGATGATGTTAAGTGATGTCTTGCCCAACAGGTTTGGCATTGATTTTAGTTTTTGTAATCCAGAGCCGCTGGACTACTGGATACTGGATAAATTAAACAGTGGTGAGATAGAAGTGAGGAGGAAGTTGAACATGAAGGTCACCGTTCATGATAATTGTTTGTCTAAATACACGGGAGGAAAGTTACAGGAGGTAATGCGGGAAACAGTGAAGCACATCGGTTGTGAAATTGTGGAAATGCAGCATAATAGAGAATTGGCACTTTGTTGTGGTTGGGGTGCTACAATCCCTTCCTTGCACGGCTCCGTTTCAGGTAATGCTCTGCATACGCTACTTTATTTGTTGGACAGCCTCTATCGCAGGTTGCAGGAGGCAGAGGCAACGGGAGCCGAGGTCATGGTTATTTCCTGCCATGCTTGCTACATATTTCTTTCCCTTATAAAGGTATTGACCAACAGCAAAATAGATATCTATCTTTCCCAGGAATTAGTGCAAATGGCTGCCGGTGAAACACCGGTTCATAGAAATGAAAAACGTGCCTGGGACATAGTCGCTGCCTTCACCAATGTCCTTTTTCGCTGGCTGTTCATTCCTGGAGAGCGCAGACGTTTCTTCCCCAAGCCTATTAAAATGGAGCCAATTCCTCAGATTAGCGCTGCTGATGCCCGGCGTATCAGATTTTTTGGTAAGATATACCACAGTGCTGTGATTCAAAATCCCGCTATGAGGGGTTTGATTAGTATCACTGTCAAAGCTTCGATTAACCTGTATAGAGGTTCTCTGGCAAGAAAGAGACGAAGGATAATTAGCAAGAGGATTAAGGAGTAGATTTGGATAGGAATAAATTTGACCTTTTTGCCCCCTTTGACAAGGATAAATGCACCCTTTGTGGTGAGTGCTTTAGCCAGTGTCCTGTGATGCGCTTGCCGATTGACGAGGCAAAGAAGGAGATGGGAAGGCTCATTGCCGGGGAGGAAACCAAATACGTGCTGCAAAAGTGCACCAGTTGCCTTGCTTGCAATCTTATCTGTCCTGAGCATTGCAATCCCACCCAATTGATATTGGACAGATGGCATGAGATGTATATGCAGCAGGGATTAGCTTTAAGGGCGGAGTGGTTCATTCCACACTACAAGCCTAACTTCAGGACCTACGTGCTGGATAGGTTGCCTGAAGAGGAAAAGGAGATGCTTGAGGAATGGGATAGCCTTTCCCCCTGTGAGGAGATGTTTTATCCCGGCTGCAACATCATCACCAGTCCTTACTTAACCAGGACCAGCTTATTGGATGGTCTTGAAATTCGAGGCTCTCTTGATACCTGCTGTGGTGAGATGTATTACAGGATGGGTCTGTTTGAACAAGTAGAACAAGTCGCTAAAAGGCTGGATAGATATTTCCACAAATTGGGTGTGAGAATGATGGTCATCCCTTGCACAGCAGGCTACAACATGTTTACCAATGTCCTGCCCAGGTTTGGATTTAAGCCCGATTTTGAAATTCAGCATCTCCTTCCCTGGCTTTGGGAGAGGATAGAGGATGGCAGGATAGAAATTAAAAGTAAACTGGATATGAGAGTGACTATTCAGGATTCTTGCTATGGCAAGATTTTCGGAGGGGAAATTCTTGACCTTCCCCGAAAGCTCCTGGCGAGAATAGGAGTTGAAGTAGTTGAGGAGAGGTATTCTCGGCAAAGCTCTTTATGTTGTGGCATCGCCGGCGGGTTCAGCCCTGAATCGGGTTACAGCCCTACTAGAATTGTATCTTCTACAATAAGGAGCCTGAGGCAAGCCAAAGCAACCAGGACGGATGCTATAGTGGTATATTGTGCTGGATGCCTTCAAATGCTTTCCACGGTACATACTTTCTATCCCACGGGCATGCCCATTTATCATATTCTGGAGATGCTTCAAATGGCGATCGGGGAGAAGCCGGTGAGGCGTCAGAGGCAGAGGGGAAGGTCGCAGCTTGTGGGGACGCTTGTAAATCAATCCCCTAAACTTATTTCTAAGAAAAGATTCCGTGTTAAGGAGATAGGGGAGGAATGGTAAGCGATGGAGCGCTCAAGCATGAAGGGGAAATATGATTTTTTCGATTATGACAAGTGTTCTTTCTGCGGCATATGCCTGGAGAGGTGCAATTATCTCCATTTCACACATGAAGAATCAGTGGGGGAGATAAAGAAGCTAATTGCCGGGGAAA
>Ga0315543_1001251_pt1 | contig 28070 bp, 24 predicted proteins | sample SalMarSW160210MG_2_FD_203098 | JGI IMG/M metagenome (GOLD analysis project Ga0315543, IMG submission 203098) | Salt marsh sediment microbial communities from the Plum Island Ecosystem LTER, Massachusetts, United States - Salt Marsh Sediment SW1601-210 ... | reverse complement strand
ACGCCCGGCGCCTATGCTTTTTTGATTTCACCATCTGTAATTCGTAAAACCGTATCTTTTCCCCTGTCACAACCTTCATCCACGTTTACCGACGGCAAGCCATCCGTTACTCGGACAGGCTGCTAGGTATCATGGGGTTCGGGGAAACCAGGGATTGGTTCGCGAAAACCAGATTCAGTACATGGATTATGATAGGTGGTTTCTTTATCCGAAGGGTATTCTTCATATCTGGCAAGGGTGAAAAGAAGGTCGGCTAGTCGATTTAAATATTGAAGAATCGCATTATTATTAATTTCATTTTTCTTTTTAAGGACAACCACCCTTCTCTCCGCACGCCTCACTATGGTTCGAGAAAAGTCCAGCCATCCCGAACCCAGAGTTGAGCCTGGAATGATAAATGACTTGGGCAACTTTATCTTGGATTCCAATTCGTCTATTATTCCTTCAAGCTGGTCAGCCATTTCATCAGTTACCGGAGTAAAACGGGTAGCAAACACTTGATAATCTGCGGGTTTTGTGGCCAGTTCCGCACTGACAATAAAAAGCTCTTTCTGTATTTTCCATATTATTTCTTTTGTTTTATTCTTGGTAACCGTATTACGAGCGATCCCAAGACATGATACAGCTTCGTCTAGGGTTCCATAAGCCTCACAACGCGGGGAACTCTTGGGAACTCTTTGCCCAAAAAGAAGGCTGGTTTCCCCCTCATCTCCCCTTTTATTAAAGGTTTTCATCCTACTCTCTCCGATATAGAAATCCGGTGACCTTTCTGCCTATCAAATCCCACGGATAAAGGGAGATATTAAAGCCTTAGTACTAATGATGAATATTCTTAAATTTTCTGAGGCTTTGTGTTGCGCAACACAACATGGACATTTCCCAGCACCACTGACAACCTCGCAGATCCTGATTCGGAATTCATCCACGCCGCTTCTATTCAGCCGGAAAGCATGGCGGGAAAGCCCCATACTCCCCTATGCCTGAGTATTATAACGCCGTATGTTATGTTTAGTCCCTGTTTACCAGGGAGCCCCGGCTTATGGACATAAGGTCATCGACCAGATTTTTGTAGTCGATTTTCCGGCCCTGCGCCTTTTCTCTTTCAGCCAGCTTCTGCTTATGGAACTCGATTATCTCCTTGCTAAAGGGTAGATTACCATGGTCCAGATATCTCATGGCGCCTTCATTGTCCCTGGCGGCCAGCACCTTGCCTTTGGCGTAACGGGAGGTGGCAAAAGGCGGGTCTATCACGCCTACGTCCACAGCCTTCCTCATACCGACAAGCACATCGCCATCTCCCAGCTCCAGGACCTTGTCCATGATGGCCCTTATCTCCATCTCCAGCATCTTGGATTCAAGCGCTAAAGCCTTATTGTCCAGCTGGATTTTCTGGTCTTTCATCATGTTAATTATTTTTTTGCCCGCTCTCAGGCTGGCGGCGCTGGCTTCCTTCGTCGGAATCGTCTGACTCTCAGCAATTGTCTTCACGTGAACTATCTGAACACGCGCCAGCATGGCGGTAACCGCACTGAAAGCGACGACGGCAAAGGACTCGGCATAATCATCGGGGAAGACGCCACCCCAGGCCGAGCTCATGGTAGCTATCGAGGTAGGTTTGTAGCCAAGCTTTCTGAGATATTCCTCTCCTATCTTGGGCATGACAAGAAGGCCGGCGACATCCTGAGCCAGGTTGCCGGTCTGACCGTATATACCGAATATGAACTGCTTGAGCCCCTGCTCGGCGGCGGCTATGGCGTTGATGATGCCCTGGCTGAAACCCAGACTATATGGTGTGGTGTGAGCAAAGCCAAACCCGCACTCGGCAACGATCGGAATACCCTTTTCCTGGTAGGCTGCCATCAGCCTGAAAGCATATTGACCGTTGTGTATATCTACCTCCGGCACCGCATCCCGGGAAAAAGATAGGAAGCTACCTACCCTCGCGCCGCCGGCAACACTTGTATGCCCCGTGGCCATGGCCATCTCCATCACCAGCCTGGTGTCAACCGCCGGCGACCTTAGCTGCACCGGCAGCTTCACGGCTTCCAGCACCTTTCTCCCGGTGGCCACGCCGTGAGTCACCATGGGGAACCCGTTGAGGGTTGTTCTCCCCAGCTTGATGCTCTCCTTCAGCCCTTTCTCAGCCTGCTTATAGTCGTTCACCCTGGTAAAACTGTCCACGATCGACCCCAGGAGGTCAGCGCCTCCCTCGTCCTGCAGGCACTTGAACAGCTCTATTTCCCCTTCAAGCGTGGCTACGCCGGAGTCGATACGGATTAAATGCTTGCCGTTCTTCTTGGCATCGGCAACTTTCAGAGCATAGTTCCTCTCCGGTATCAATGTCTTGTGAAACTCGACGGCTTCGTCAATGTCAACATCCTTGCCCGTCGGCCACGTGCTGAGTACTTCCTTCCTCTCCCGCTCGAATGCCTCATCATCCAGTCTCTTGTTCTTGATTTCCATAAGAAACCCCCTTCGTTTTCCTATTTCAAGTTAACCCCTGGGTATAATATCGTGAAGCGGCAATATTAACCCCCGGATTGAAAGTTTTTATATATGTAAAAGCCTCTGATGCATCCGGACTACAGCACACCCCTCAACTTCGGGTCAAGGGCGTCTCTTAAGCCATCACCTACCATATTGAAACCGAATACCACCAGCGCGATTGCTACACCGGGGGCAATGGAAAGTACCGGCTGGGTAAAAAGATAGGGATAGCCTGAATTAATCATGGCTCCCCAGGCTGGAGTTGGGGGCTGTATACCGATACCGATATAACTAAGGGCGGCTTCGGCCAGTATCATCGTCCCTAACTGGAGGGTTACCATTACTAAAAGGGGTGGAAAGGCATTAGGCAAGATATGCCGCAACATAATACGGAGGTCACTGGCACCCAGGGAGCGCATGGCCAGGATGTAATCATTTTCTTTCATGGCGAGTACCTGCCCGCACATCAACCTGGCATATATAGATGTCAGGGAGATACCCAGGGCTATGATAATGTTCTTGAGCCCACCACCAAACATTGCAGCCAAGAAAAGGGCCAATATTAACATGGGGATGGACATCAATGTGTCTATGAATCTCATGAAAACTATGTAAATAATACCGCCGAAGTAACCAGCAATTAACCCTATCAACACGCCGGCGATGGTGGCAATGCCCATTGCTCCGAAAGCGACCGCCAGTGAAGTCCGGGTACCATATATTATACGGCTTAACGTATCCCTGCCGGTGTTATCTGTGCCTAAAGGGTGTGACCAACTAGGTTGCAGTAGCCTGTTTTTCGAGTCTACCTTTATCGGATCGTAAGGAGTCAGTAAAGGGGCAAAGATTGCCACTAGTACCAGCAGGAGGATGATAACAAATCCAATTACCGCCAACTTGCGTTTAAAAAAGACCTTGACGACGTATCGGACTTCGCTCGAGGCAATAGTCCTCGTCGATTTTATGGGAACTGCCTCCGCTTTGACTGCCACGGCTTGCACTCCCTTCTAGTATCGTACCCTGGGGTCAACCCAGGAATAGGAAATGTCGACTATCAGATTGCTCAGGACCACCACGATAGTGATGACTAAGACCCCACTCTGCAGCAGGTTATAATCCAGGGACATGATCGCATCTATCAGCATACGCCCCATTCCGGGGATATTGAATACCATCTCGACTAGTACTTCACCGGCAAAAATATGAGGGACTCCCATGCCAATTACTGTAATTATCGGAATGAGGCTATTTTTTAATATGTGTCTTGTGATCACTACCTTCTCGCTCAAGCCCTTCGACCAGGCGGTCCGGACATAGTCCTGTCGCGCCGCTTCTAGCATGCTCGAGCGTGCCTGCCGGGTTACTAGGCAGAGAGGCAGGGCCATCAAGACAAGAACCGGCATCACCAGCTGTTTGGTGCTTAGCCAGAAGTCGGTAAACGGTGAGGTATAGCCATAGGTAGGTAGCCATCCCCACTTAAAGGCAAAAAAATAGATTAGTACAATACCCAGCCAAAAAGTTGGCAGAGCTACCCCCAGATTTGATAATGGGGTGATGACGTTGTCAATCCAGGTGCCCCTCCTTATACCTGAGAGAACACCAAATATGATGCCCAAAACTCCGCTTATTATAAAAGCTATAATACCGATATGTAAGCTTACCGGCAAACGTTTAAGGAGGAGCTCCGTTACCTTTTGCTTGAAGGTGAATGAATTCCCAAGGTCAAGCCGGACGACTTTGGATACCCAGTCAAAGTACTGTAAAGGCAGGACCTTGTCCAGTCCCATTTCATGCCGGAGTTTGTCCAGCATCTCCGGGGAGTACGATGCGGCGTCGCTTTTGGTTATATATATTAAAAGTGGGTCGGCGGGCAGTAAACGCAGGGAAAGAAAAATAAGAATGCTTACCAGCACACATACAATAATGGCCTGAAATATTCGTCGTACGATATATGCTGCCATACTATTCCCGGATTACCGTCAGTACTTTATCCCCGGTCAGGTAGCCGGTAAACCTGTCCATGTTGGATTCTGGTGTGTCATCCCACGTCTTCGACCAGTACTGCCGGAAATATACTCAACATTTAACCTGAGGCGGCTATTTTCACGAGTCCACACCTGGTTTTTGTTGGTTATAATATATCCTGATTTTTAATAGTTTATAATTCTGCTGCTATGGATTAAGTCGTCCCCAACAGTTTACCTGCAATAGCCGCCGTTTACAACCGGACTTCTTTATTTAGACAAAGAGGGGATATTTCAGGTAGGGCTGATACCCCCTCTTGATTCTTTAACTTCCAACTATTTATTTACGAATCGGCCATTTCCCGCTCTGAAAAATGGTTATCAATGCGGTTAATGCGGTTCTACCCAGGCCCGTTCAGGTGTGTTGTTGTGGCCAACGAAAAAGCGGAGGTTATCGTCGTGGACCCAGGGTTGCTTGGGAACAACGAAAGGCACATTGCAGATGCCCCAGAAATCACAATCCCTCGTAATAAACATCTCATTTAATTGTTGGACCATCTGGTGCCGCTTGTCAGCATCTGGTTCGCTTCCTCCCTTAATGCAAAGATCGATGATATCTTGCGCAATCGTCATGCTGTTATTATTCTTCTGGTCCGGGCCGTAGAAAGCAAGTGTTGTAGAAAACGGCTCCCTCTCAGGGGTATTCGGCGCGAGCAAATTGCGCATGCCATACCATCCGCTAACGGCCTGTTCGGCAGCAGTGGCCGGGGTCATCACCTCTACTTTTGCGTTAATGCCAACATCACGGAGATATGATTGTACCATAATAGCCGCATCCTGGAATGTGGGGTCTCTTAAGAAAATGGTAGTATCGAAGCCATTGGCATAGCCGGCGCTTTTCAGTAGCTCCTTCGCCTTGGCTGGGTCATACTTGTAGGGATTATCTTTTGGTCCCCAATCCGCGTGTGTGGTGTCCCACATCCCCCGGTTGGCTCTCCATATGCCATAGCCCAGGTCCTTGACCAGCCCCTCAACATCAATAGCGTAATATACCGCCTGCCGCACGTCTACCTTGGCAAAAGGAGACTCGGGATGCTTACTATCGGGACCCAGCACAAACTCAAAACCGGATGGGGATATGAAAACGCTATATTTTCCGGATGCAATTAGTTCGGAGCCTTGCTTGGCGTCCAACCTCGGGATTATATCGCCTTCACCTCTCTCGAAAGCCATTTTAGCTACGGTCGCGTCAGCAATGTAATGCCATTCTATTCTATCCAGATAGGGCAGTTTATTGCCATTGTCATCCTTCGCCCAATAGTTAGGATTCTTCACACCTACCACCTTGACGCCGGGTTCGTTTATATCACATAGAAATGCGCCGGTGCCCACCGGGTGAAGCATGAGTCCTTCTTTGTCATCACCGTATTTTTTTACGTTAGTTGGGGAATCCATCTGGCTTGCTGGAGCCATGGCGAGCAGGGGGACGAGGGAAACCTCGAAACCGCCAGTATTTAACCGGACGGTGTATTCATCGATGACATCGATGGATTTAATTATTCTTAGATCGGCCAGACCTGCTATGTGGTATTCTAGGCAGGCTTTGACAGACTCGGCGTTGAAGTCGGTACCGTCATGGTATTTCACGCCTTTCTGCAGCGTGAGGGTAAGGCTGGTATAGTCTGAATTCCACTTCCAGCTCGTGGCCAGCCAGGGTACAATCTCACCGATGTGACCTGCCCTCCAATTGAAACGTAGGATAGTTTCAAAAAACAGATGTCTGAGGCAGGAGTCATTAGGTGGACCCACCCCTGTAATATCACCCATGTTGTACTGTGCTTCGGTATTTAGTATTTTTAATGTGCCGCCATACTTGGAGGTTGACGGTTCAGTTGGTTCTGCCGGTTCGGCTGGTTCGGCGGGGGCTGCCGGTTCGGCTGGTTCGGCGGGGGCTGCCGGTTCGGTAGGTTCGGTAGAAGGGGGTTCGGGCTCTCCACATGCACTAAAAACCAGAGTACTGATAACTAGGACTGATAATAATACGAGAAATATTTTTTTCATTTCTTTTTGTCCTTTCTTCTCTAGATTTGCTCTAGTAAAGACAACATGTTTTGTAACAAATGTACGTACCTCCCCTTATATATTTTTTGCTATTTGTTTTTAATGACTTCTATTTGTTAGCTTCAAAATAAGATAACTTAGGCTTCCTGAATATTAATTCCACACTAATATATCACAGGACAATCTGTATGTCAAGCATTATTTTAATTTTTTTGCAAAAATAATTTAAAATTAGGTTGACAAAAGGATTTATTTCCACTATTAATATGACATTGTTAATAATATTATACCATTCAGGTGTGAAGTTGGTTCATATGAATGTAGAGCACTTCACATCCAAAAAGTGACGTTCCTGAGACACACATTTCATCAACGGAAAGCTTTGGGCAATTTAGGGCGTGTATTAGTTCAGGCTGTTTTACGTGAACTATTTTTCTGCGGTGAGTCCTGATATAATATGTACCAATATTAAAGAAAACATTTTATGGAAAATGATCCATTAATCAATGGATCGAGATTCAGCCTGAAGGTGATAATAAGTTGGTGAGCTCGCAGAGATGCTTAATCCGGTCTTCGGGACCGAACTGTTGGGTTCGATTTCACGGTTCAGCTATATTTCCAGTTTGGAGACGCGGAACGGTTTCCTGACGTGGTGGCTGTCGCCTGAGAACAGGTACAATCAAGCATCTTAGAATAAAAACGCAGGCGAGAATATTGATTAGGAGGCTTGCTGCAACCTTACCGAAGGAATTCGCTCGTAGCGAAGTGGGATATACTACGAGTCTGGATAATAGGAGCTAACTGAGAAGAAAAGGATTTTTAATATGATAGACGCAACAAGCCAAAAGATAATAATTGCACTTAGCAAGGACGGTCGTTGCAGCTATACCAAATTAGCCAAGAAACTGGGTATTAAAGCAATCACAGTGGCTAAACGAGTCGAGGCAATGATAAAAGATGACATTATTGCCATACGTGCTGTACCAGACCCGTCAAAAATGGGGTATAAAGCTATGGCTGTTATTGCCTTGGGCGTCGAAGTTTCTAGGCTCGACGATGTGTGCGATAAACTGATGGACAACCCCAATATAACCTATTTATCAACTACGTTCGGGAAATTTGATGTTGTTCTTTTTGCAGAATATCGTGATTTTGATACGCTGTATAAACTAGTCAGGGAAGAGATACCTAATATAGAAGGTACTAATGCGATCGAAACCTTTCTCATATCCGATATGAAGAAGAGATACCAGGGACCTTCTAATATAGATTCACTATCGGATAAACCCGTTTTAATCGACGAAATTGACGAAGAACTAATAAATGAACTCAGAACAGATGGACGTGGCAGCTTTACTGTATTGGCAAACAAGGTTGGAGTTAGCCCAGCTACGGTATCTAGAAGAGTCGCTTCTTTAATTAGAAAAAATGTTATTCAAATTACAGTAGTGGCGAACCCTACCAAGTTAGGTCATCACGTTGTTGCTTTTTTAGGTTTACGAGTAAAGTCAACAAAAATCAATGAAATATGTTCTCGACTTTCCAGCTATCCACAATTGCCTTTAGTGATGACATTAATGAGTGGCTATAATATTCTTGCTGTTGTTGCCTTACCTAACCTTCGTGCCCTACTTAAATTTATAACCAATGAAATCGCACTTATTGATGGAGTGTTTAATATCGAGACTCTGATTCGTGCTGAATTTAAGAAACGTACCTATTTAGGTTTTGATGTCGAAGATATGCTTCGTCATCCTTTCGTCGATAATTCCGAGCCGGGCACTAAATGAGTACCAAATAAGCTGTTAGACTATTGATACACTACGTTGGCAGCGTGACGAATGACGATAAATTTCCTCCACCAACAACCCCATACCTCGCGGCTTGCTTCCATAGAAATCTAATAATTCTGTTTCTCAATCTCCTTTGCCAAACCTTTATTACCGGGATTGCCAGAGGCAAAGTCAAACTCGGTATGTCCGATGCTCACTCTATTTTAACACCTCGGGGTTCACTCATCTTGCCCCATTTTGCCATATATTTTTTCTTGACTTCGGGGTTCACCAGGCCGATGGGCCATTCACCGCGCATCATACGCGATACTTCCTCAGCTGGCTGCATTCCCCACACAATGCTAGATTCGAGTGAACTTCCAGCATGATGTCCGGTAAGGATTACATTATCGAACTTCTTTAGGGGGCTATCCAAAGGAACTGGTTCCGGGTCGGTAACATCGAGTCCGGCACCAGCAATATACCCCTCAGAAAGGGCGGTACAAAGCGCTTGCCCATCTATAATACCGCCGCGCGATGTATTAACTATGTAAGTGCTACGCTTCATCTTCTTAAACTGCTCAAGTCCAATTAGGTGCCAGCTCTCTTTGGTCAAGCTCGCGTGGATCGAAATAAAGTCTGACTCGGCAAGCAATGTATCAAGATCAACTTGTCTTACATCCAGTTTCTTAAATATATTTTTATCGACATAGGGATCGAAAGCCAGGATGTTCATCTCAAAACCTCTGGCTTTGGGAACCATTAATCTACCGGCATTACCAAAGCCAACAAGACCAAGGGTTTTTCCTTTTAAGATGGTCATATGCTTGCCAGCTTCGTCAATTCCTCGGAATACTGGTTGTCCAGCTTTTACCCGGTTATTCAAAGTTACAATAAGCCTGACGCATGCCAGCATTAAAGCCATGGCATGTTCAGCAAGCTCTTCGGAGCAGAAACCACGCAGATTAACTATTCCGATCCCCAACTCAGTCGCCGCCGGTACATCAATCGCATCATAGCCAATGCTAACCGTGATCAGAAACTTACATTTTGGTAACCCTTTAAATACTTTTGGAGTAAATGGGAATGAACCCTGAGATGTAATTATACAATCCGCATCGCTGCATATTGAGATTAATTTGTCCTCAGTTTCGCCAGATGTATATATGGATAACTCAGCACCGGTTGCCTCAATGTTCTTAGGAAGATTCTTGGAGAGCATTACTAGATCAGACACGATAGCGACTTTGAATCCCATGTTTACCTCCTAATTTTCCTAACCTTTATTATAAGATTAAGTCTACTATTTCTTGTTCCGTTTTTTAATAATTTTTCGATATTTTTATGTTGCTGTGAGCAATTATTCAATAATAATCTTTAATAATCTTGCAAGGTTTGGCTATATGTTCCTAAAATCTGGTGCTCTGACACTGGTAGATTAATAGTAGCTTTGGTCTACTCTAACAGGAGAAATGGCTTTAGGATATCTTCATGGCAGAAATTTTTTTGCTATACCATTTCAACACCTTTCATATTTTGTCCCGTGTTTGTTTTTTGCGATAAGATAGAAGTCCCAATGCAATTGTAATAATCGACTTAATCAGGAGTAATTATGCTATAATTACATATATTCGAAAAATATGATAGTTATTACACCCTATTGACAATGACTTGTTGTGTATTTTATACTAATGGTAAGAATATTGCAAGTTTATGAGGACGACTATAGCGAGGGTATTACCTCATTAATTGCATTAATAATCGACTAACTAGAAACTTAAGAAAAAGCGATAGCAGATTCGGCAATAATTGAATTGGTTTTAATGTGAATTGGAAATCTGGCGGGAATAACTCCAGGTAATAGCAAAGAAAGCATCCTCAGGCCCGATGCTATCTACAGATAACAATATTTCGGAAAATACCAAGAAGGAGGTAAAAGATGTTACTTAAGGATAAAGTGGCTGTTGTCACTGGAGGTGCCAAAGGAATTGGCAGGGGTATTGGCCTCAAATTCGCTAGTGAAGGGTGTTCGGTGGTTGTCGCTGATATTTTGACTTCGGAAGGAAATCAAACCGTAAAAGAGCTTTCGGAAAAGGGTCCGGAAGCGATGTTTGTCAAGTGCGACCACACCGACAGTCGCCAGGTACAGGATATGGCAAAAAAGGTCATCAGTAAGTATGGGAAAATAGATATCCTGGTCAATAACGCGGGGGGATTTGGCCCTCCCAACCCATTTTTAAATGTGACCGAAGAAGAATGGGATAAGCGGATAGATCTCAACCTAAAAGGAGTTTTCCTGTGTGTGAAAGCAGTCGCCCCGTATATGATGGAAAAACGAAGTGGCAGGATTATCAATATCTCATCTATTGCGGCCATAACGGCTGGTCCGGCCGACATTGAATACGGTTCTGCCAAAGGCGGGGTCTTATCTCTGACCATCAATTTATGCCTTGAATTGGCGCCTTATAACATTACTGTGAACGCCATTTTACCGGGGGGAATCCTTACGGACATGTTCAGGGCTTCGTCCGGTGTAACTCTTGGCGAAAATGAGGAAATCGACACAGTACTTCACGAAAGAATGGCGAAAGCCGTACCTCTGGGGAGAATAGGTACTCCCGAGGATATAGCGGGAGCCGCCCTGTTCTTTGCCTCAGAGCTCTCATCCTTCGTTACTGGGGATCGAATCATTGTCGGGGGAGGGCTTCCACTTATGGCTCCGCATTAAATACGGGAGGGGCTATGCGGCGGTTAGCCCTCAAGATGGTCGGTAAATAACTGAAGTTATCTATGATTCTGAACTAATGTGTTTCAGCGAAAAAGATATTGTTGTCAGGAAAAAACTGAACAAAGTAGACTGCCCATAGATTACTAAGGGGCTGGAGTATGTGAAATCCCGGTTTCCGCCGAGATACAAAGGAAAATCAGCGAGCCTTAGGGTTTGGATCGCGTAACGACGGTATACGTATAGCAATCGCAGGGTAAGAAAACAAGGAAAGGAGAGCAGATATGAAAGCCTGGAGAGTATATGGAATCGGCGACATACGGCTAGATGATGTGCCGAAGCCGAAGATTAAAGCCGGGTGGGTGCTGGTTAAGGTAAAGACGGTTCAAGTAAGCGTCACGGAAGTGGCGCATTTCCAGAGAACCTCTGATCTAGAAAAGCTGCTTGAAGAAAAATCCCCACGTCAGTTATTTGGTCATGAGTTATGTGGTGAAGCCATTGAACTGGGGGAGGGTGTTAGCCGCATCAAAGTAGGGGATCGAGTTGTCTGTTGTGGGAGAGAGCCTTGTCATAAGTGTGCTCTGTGCCTCGCTGGATATGAGGAACTCTGCACCAAAGGCCCCATGTTGGGCATTGACATCCCTGGGGCTCTGGCTGAATACGTTTTACTTCCGGCTGCGACTTTAACAAGCATCCCCGACACTATTACCGATAGCGAGGCGGCAGCGATGCAGCCATTCACGGGCTCTATGGGAGCCGTGCACCTGAGCGGTGTTGAGATGGGTGACACCGTGGTCGTGCTGGGGCAAGGGTCAATGGGACTCAATGTCGCCCAGATATGCCGGGTCTGCGGCGCGGGTAAAGTTATCGGTGTGGACGTACGCGATGACATACTGGCAATTTCACAGCAACTCGGGACTGACATCGTGATTAATGCCAGCAAGGTTGATCCGGTGAACGCCGTTCTTGAAGCGACGAAGGGTGTGGGTGCCGACATCGTTTTCGAGTGCGCAGGGGGCAACCCAAAGCAGGGACTTTCGGGCACAGAAACCTTGGCTCAAGCGATGCGCATGGTTCGAGACCAAGGGAGGATTTCCCAGGTTGCCCTGTTAGGACCAAACGCGAAGGTGGATATCAGCCCGCTTAATATGAGCGGTGTCCAGTATCGGGGACTTGGGGGTGGCAATCGGAAACTGGTTCAGTATGCCATTGACCTAGTCGCATCGAAACGAGTTCGGTTAGCAACTCTCGTAACCCACGTACTTGAGGGACTGGACAAGATTCCCGAAGCATTTGAAATAACGGGTAATAAAGCGAAGTACAAGGCTATTAATCCGGCTCAGGTCATCGTAAGCCGTTAGCTGCTTGATGACAGCCGATGAACTTGGTGTAACCGGTGGTATTTTATCGCGAGGGAGATGGCATGTGTCCCGTGGAGACACTATCCACAGGTAAGAGCCACGGTGGATTTTTTAATCTGGTCAGGAAATAAGGAGGACAATTGTGAAGATCATTAGATTTGAGTGGAAGCGGGCGGCCAAGTATGGCGTTGTCAAGGGAGATGATGTCTTTTCATTAGAAGGCAACATATTGGGTGATTTTAGCGTTGGTAAAAAGCTGTGCCGTCTTGACGAAGTGAAATTACTCGCTCCGGTTCAGCCCGATATCGTAGTTGGCATTGGGGGCAACTATCATAGCCTGTTAAAGGTAGATACGAGTGTTCATACTAAGCCAGAAGCATTCCTTAAACCACCATCTTCGGTTATTGGGCACTTGGATAATATCATCTACCCTAAAATAGCAACCAATATTCATTTGGAGGGAGAGCTTGCTGTCATTATGAAACGTGAAGCAAGGCATGTGTCCGAGGATAAAGCGTTAGAATACGTCCTGGGATATACCTGCGCTAACGATGTGACGGCGCATATCGAGGGGGATAAAGGCGGTGCCAGGATAAAGTCGTTTTATACATTCTGCCCGATCGGGCCGTGCCTTGTCACTGATTTAGATCCAGATAATCTTAAGATAACATCCAGAGTAAACGGCGTCAAAGTACAGGATGCTGACCCCACCAGCGATATGGTGTGGAATGTTGGTCAGATAATCGCTCATGTTACGGAGTTTATGGCCTTACAGCCTTTGGATGTCATCCTGACTGGTACATCTAGGCCACCGAAGCTGCTCAATATCGGCGATGTTGTTGAGGTCGAAATAGAAGGGATTGGCGTGCTTCGAAATACAATAGTTGCGCAGTAAAGGCCGAATATTAATCCTGTAATTAGTATTAATTTTAATGTAAAGAGGCACTAAAGAAAAGTAATGGTATATGAATAAATAAATGGAGGATATACATGACTATTTCTCTGGAAGAACGTGACCGCCGCTATAAAGCTATCCGAGAGTTAATGATAAAGGGCAAACTTGATGCCTTGCTAGTAGTAGGGCGCGGCGACTGCTTTAGTCGCGGTAATATTCGGTACATAACAAACCAGGGAATTATCGCCGGCGAACAGTATTGTATTTTCGGTTTGGAAGGTGCTCCTATTTACATGCTTCCCGGGAAAGGACCTGTGGTGGCTAGACTCCGTAAAGCGGCATGGAACCTTGATCTTAGAGAGGCTCCCAAGTTAGCAGAACAAATCATAGAAGACTTATCTCGTCTTGATAAGGGCAATAAGATCGGGATCGTGGGGATGGGGGAGATTTCGGTCCCTATATACTTAGAAGTGCAGAAAAAATTCGGAGACAGACTCGTTAACGCTGTTGGGATATTTGAACAACTACGCCTGATTAAGAGCGCCGAAGAAATTGAAAAAATGAGGACGGCAGCTTCCATCGCCGATAAGGTATTTACCACACTTAAAGATATTGTTAGACCAGGCGTCATCGACTACGAAATTTACGGCGAAGTTAGAAAGATAATTCATCAAATGGGTTGCGAGTATTCTTTCGAGCTCATAAGCGCCCAAGGGGCAGACATGAACCTGTTCTCTCCGACTGGAGATAGACTGAAAGAGGATGGTGTATTGTCTCAGGAAATCTCACCATCTTACGAAGGCTATTATGCACAACTGCCGGTAGCCATACCTGCGGGAGAGTTCCCGCCGCGTATTCGTAAAATCATACCAGTCTGGAAAGAAGCTGTCGAAGCGGCAGTAGAGGCTATGCGCCCGGGTGCAAAAGTATCTGATATCCACCTTGCCATAGAGAAGGTTGTTCAAAACCATGGATATATATCTCCATGGCGTCATGGTCATGCACTCGGACTCGACCTTATCGATTTTTGGTCTCTCACCGATAATAATCCCACAGTACTCAAATCAGGCATGACGCTGGTAATCCATCCCGATATATTTGAGCCTGAGTTTGAAGGGGTCGGCCCTTGCGCCGGTTATACATACGTTATTACGGATAAAGGCGCGGAGAAGTTGAACAAGGTTGATATATTTGACTAATGATCTGCAGAGAAGCGGTTGACTGGCTAATCTCCGGTTGGCCACGGGTTAGACAGCGAGCATCCACGAAGGGAAAACTAATACGATTGAGTGCCTTCAAGAATTCAAAAGCTGGGAGGATACCTATGATAAATAATACAGCCAAGGGGCCATAAGCAAATAATAAACCTTGTCGGACACGGATTGAAAAGAATGCCAAGTAAGCAATTAGATGGAGGATTATTTTTATGAATACCAAAGAAAGTGCAAAAAAGACATTGGTAACAGGCGTCATTGGTGAAGATGTGCATATCGTGGGTATTAAGATTATCGAACATGCATTAAGAAATGTCGGTTATAATATTGTAAGCCTGGGAGCCCAAGTTCCACAGCAAGAATTCGTGGACGCCGCCAGAGAAACCGCGGCGGCTGCTATTCTGGTATCTTCGCTGGCCGGCCATGCCAACGTGGTAGGCAAAGGATTAAGGGATAAATGCCTTGAAGCCGGGTTGGAAAATATTCGTCTGTATATCGGTGGCCAGCTGATAATCGGTGAGCAGCCGTGGTCGGAAACAGAGAAAATGTTTAAAGAGATGGGTTTTGACAGAGTATATCCTAAAGATTCAGATGTAAATCAGATAATAAAAGATATAGATAGTGACTTGAAATAGCAAAAACGAAAGGGGGTTTCTTATGGAAATCAAGAACAAGAGACTGGATGATGAGGCATTCGAGCGGGAGAGGAAGGAAGTACTCAGCACCTGGCCGACGGGCAAGGATGTTGACATCGACGAAGCCGTCGAGTTTCACAAGACGCTGCTACCGGAGAGGAACTACGCCCTGAAAGTAGCCGATGCCAAGAAGAATGGCAAGCATTTAATTCGTATCGACTCTGGCGTAGCCACACTTGAAGGGGAAATAGAGCTGTTCAGGTGCCTGCAAGACGAGGGAGGCGCTGACCTCCTGGGGTCAATCGTTGACAGTTTTACCAGGGTGAACGATTATAAGCAAGCGGAGAAGGGGCTGAATGAGAGCATAAAGCTCGGGAGAACAACCCTCAACGGGTTTCCCATGGTAACTCATGGCGTGGCCACCGGGAGGAAGGTACTGGAAGCAGTAAAGCTGCCGGTGCAGTTAAGGTCACCTGCGGTTGACACCAGGCTGGTGATGGAGATGGCCATGGCCACGGGGCACACGAGTGTTGCCGGTGGTGCTGGTGTAGGGAGCTCCATATCTTTTTCCCGGGATGCACTGCCGGAGGTAGATATACACAACGGTCAATATGCTTTCAGGCTGATGGCAACCTATCAGGAAAAGGGCATTCCGATTGTTGCCGAGTGTGGGTATGGCTTTGCGCACACCATACCATATAGTCTGGGTTTCACTCAGGGCATTATCAACGCCATAACCGCCGCCGAGCAAGGGCTCGTGCATTTCATCTTTGGTATATACGGTCAGACCGGTAACCTGGCTCAGGATGTGGCCGGCCTTCTTGTCATGCCCAAGATTACGGAGGAATATCTCAGAAAGCTTGGCTACAAGCCTACCTCGATATCCACCATGAGTTCAGCCTGGGGTGGCGTATTCCCTGATGATCATGCCGAGGCTTTTGCCGTCATCGCTTACAGTGCTGTTACTGCCATGCTGGCGCGTGTTCAAATAGTTCACGTGAAGACAATTGCTGAGAGTCAGACGATTCCGCCAAAGGAAGCCAGCGCGGCCAGCCTGAGAGCCGGTAAAAAAATAATTAACATGATGAAAGACCAGAAAATCCAGCTGGACAATAAGGCTTTAGCGCTTGAATCCAAGATGCTGGAGATGGAGATAAGGGCCATCATGGACAAGGTCCTGGAGCTGGGAGATGGCGATGTGCTTGTCGGTATGAGGAAGGGTCTGGATGCAGGTGTTATAGACCCGCCTTTTGCCACCTCACGCTACGTTAAAGGCAAGGTAATGGCTGCCAGGGACAACGAAGGCGCCATGAGATATCTGGATCATGGTAATTTACCCTTTAGCAAGGAAATAATTGAGTTTCACCGACAGAAACTGGCTGAAAGAGAAAAGGCTCAAGGCAGGAAAATAGACTACAAAAATGTAGTTGATGACCTAATGTCTATAAGCAGAGGCTCCCTGGTAAACAGGGATTGATAAGCGTATCGGCCCTTATAATTGACTATACCTATCATGATAAAAAATATTGGAGAATTTGACAGGTAATTTAGAATTAGGAAATATTAATACGGAGGTGTAAGATGTTACTTTCCAAGAGGACAGCCATTGTTACCGGGGGGTCAAGAGGAATCGGGAGAGGTATTTCCCTGAAATTTGCCGAGGAAGGTTGTTCGGTGGCCATCGCCGATCTTCGTGAAAAAGAGGCAAATAAGACTCTCGAAGAAATTTCTCAAAAGGGGACGGAGGGGATTTTCATCCAATGCGACCACACCGACAGCAGCCAGGTGAGAGACATGGTAGATAAAGTCATAAAAAAGTTCGGGAAAGTTGACATTCTGGTCAATAATGCGGGGGGATTCGGCCCCCCAACTCCTATTAATGAATTAACTGAGGAAGCTTGGGACAGGTCGATAGACCTAAACCTGAAAGGGATATTCCTGTGCTGTAAAGCCGTGATACCACACATGATAAAAAACAAATATGGCAAGATTATTAATATATCCTCTCTCGCTGCCTTAACCGCTGGGCCTCCTAATCCTCACTATAGCGCTTCCAAGGGTGGAGTTTTATCTCTGACTTTTGACCTATGTCTCGAAGTAGCGCGTTATGGTATTTGTGTTAATGCAATTATGCCTGGAGTAATTCAAACAGATATGTGGAATACTCAAATCCCTGTGGGTATCGATAAAAATGAATTTTTCCAACAGCGAGCAAAAAGCTTGATACCTTTACAAAGGGCAGGCACCCCGGAGGACGTGGCAGGGGTAGCCCTATTCCTAGCCTCAAGTCTTTCCGATTATGTAACAGGTGAGAGGATTATCGTCGGTGGAGGGCTTCCATTTCACGCTCCAGCCCATTGATTGAAAAGACACGGCTACCCTGTAAGCAAAATAATATCATGTCAGGAGGCAATAATGAAGGCAGCGGTTCTTTACGGATTTGGCCAACCACTGGTGATCGAGGATGTAGAATTAGATCCGCCTGGTCCAGGCGAAGTAAAGGTTCGCATCGGTGCGGCGGCCATTTGTCATAGCGATATCCATGATTTTAAGGGAGAACATGGACTTTCTACATTTCCGGCTATAGGCGGTCATGAAGCAGCCGGTTACATAGAGGAAGTCGGTAAAGACGTGACCTATGTAAAACCCGGCGACCATGTAATTGTGACGATTGTCACTGCCGGCTGTGGTAAATGCTACAACTGCCAGAGAGGGCTCCCCAAGCTATGTGAGAATAAAGGCATGCCCAAGGCGCCGGAAACGGAATTCGTAGGATTATCAGCCCCTGGGCGTTATGTTAATAAGAAAGGACAGCGCCTCACACACATGTCCAGAATCATGGCCGCTTTCGCGGAATATACCACTGTTCCGGAAGAAACTCTTATTAAGATACCTGATGATATGCCCATGGATCGAGCTGCTCTGATAGCTTGCGCAGTGATTTCAGGATTCGGCGCGGTGATATATCATGCTAAGGTTCCTCCATTGAGCAGCAGTGTGGTTGTGGGATGCGGCGGAGTAGGACTTAATGTAATACAATCACTGAAAATAGTCGGTGCCTATCCGATTATCGCGGTAGACGTGGTTGATAGCAAGTTGGAGGCGGCACGGGCCTTCGGGGCAACTCATACGGTCAACTCTAAAAAAGTGAAAGACCCCATCCAAGCTGTATATGATCTGACCGACGGAAGGGGAGCTCAGTATGCATTTGTCGTAGTAGCGGGTACCAGTATCCTGCGCCAGGCATTTTTAATGACGTCTTACAACGGTGTTACCGTTATCCTGGGCCATGGATTTAAAGAATATTTATCCGATTTCCAGCCGACCGATTTTGTGGGAAGCGGAAGAACATTAACCGGTTGCGCCATGGGAGGAATAACATTTAATACCAGGATAGATATCCCCAAGATTATCGATCTATACAAGGCTGGAATCTATAAACTCGACGAGCTTATCTCGGGCCACTATAAACTGGAGCAGATAAATGAAGCAATTGAATCTGTAGAAAAGGGAAAGGCACTGCGCAACGTGATCATGTATTAATTTCCCGAGCTATTGCCCGGACCTCAAAGCGAGCTTTGAGCACAGTTAGCTGAGACTTTTGCCGGCAGTGGACGAGATTAAAAAAGGGAGATGGAATATTGACTGAGCATAACACAAAACTAACGAAGACAACAGAGGACATTATTGACCCTGAACTACCCATTTGTGACCCGCATCATCACCTCTGGGACTTTCCCGACAGACGCTATCTGCTCAAAGAGCTGTTTGAGGACATCGGAGGAGGCCACAACATCGTCCAGACAGTGTTCGTGGAAAGTGAGTCAGCTAAGAAACAAGATACAATTCAGAGACTTGAGCCCGTACGAGAAACCAAGTTCACGCACGACATCACTGATCAAAGGGTCAGCAGGCGATACGGGACGACTAGAGTTGCCGACGGGATTGTCGGTTTTGCAGATCTCAGATTGGGCACCGAGGTAACTCCGGTAATTGAAGCTCACCTAGCCACTAGCGACCGATTCCGCGGCATCCGGCAAATATGTTCCTGGGATGCGAATTCTGACATTATTCACTCCAATAGTACACCCAGACTGCTCCTAGATACGAAGTTCCGCGCGGGTCTTGCTTGCTTGAAAGGATATAATTTAACTTTCGAAACCTTTCTCTACCATCCCCAATTGAAGGAGTTCGTAGACCTGGTGAGAACATTCCCAGATATTCCCATCATATTGGACCATGTCGGAGGCCCGTTGGGCATCGGTCCTTATGCTGGAAAGCGATGGGAAATTTTCCGTGAATGGAAAAACGATATGGCAGCGCTAGCAGATTGTCCTAACGCGTTTGTGAAGCTTGGTGGCCTCGGCATGCCAATCTGCGGCTTTGGCTGGGGAGAGCGAACCACCCCACCAAGCTCGTTCGAGTTAGCTGAGGCTATGGCACCTTATTATCTCTACTGCATCGAGAAATTCGGAACGGAAAGATGCATGTTTGAAAGTAATTTCCCGGTTGATAAAATATCATATTCATATGACACTTTGTGGAACGCCTTCAAACGTATCTGTAAAGGATTTTCATCAAAGGAACGGGCTGACTTATTTTATAATTCCGCCGTGAAGTTCTATAGGCTCTAAAATGGCCTCTCCCATCATTATAAGGATGCAAGGCAGATGTAGTCTACCGTAAAAACGATTCATAAATTGGGGTAGATGTTGCTGGTGTTTTATCAAGCAGATAAAAATTCTGAAAGGAGCGTGGAAAAATGAGGATGCGTTTTCTGGGAAAAACCGGCCTTCAAGTTTCCGAACTCTGCCTAGGGACGGGTAGTTTTGGGGGACGTGGAGGATATGAAAGGAGTGGAACAATCAACCAAAAAGAGGCTGATTATATCGTTAGTATGGCTCTAGATGCAGGACTAAACTTCTTCAATACAGCAGAGAGGTATTCATCCGGATGGGCAGAAGAAATTTTGGGTAAAGCTCTCGGCGCCAGGCGTAAGGAGGCTATCGTCATATCTAAAATTAATCCGGCGAGGTACCCAGGGCCAAATGACGGGGGCACTTCACGCAAGCATATTGTCGAAGGATGTGACGCCAGCCTGAAGAGACTCGGGACAGATTATATTGATATTTACGAGATTCATGAATTCGATGAATATACGCCGCTGGAAGTATCTCTGCGGGCATTGGATGATTTGGTCTGCGATGGCAAGGTGCGTTATATCGGCTGCTCCAATTTCACTGGCTGGCAACTGATGAAGTCTCTGGCTATTTCCGATAAGAATGGCTGGGAAAGGTTCATGACCCTCGAGGCTAGATATTCACTGGTTTCTCGCATGTTGGAATATGAACTGGTCCCGGTATGCCTTGACCAGGGGGTAGCCATTTTGCCTTGGAGCCCCCTGCACGGCGGTTTTCTCAGCGGCAAATACCGCCGAAACAAGCCTCTACTTAAAGGTGCACGTTTTGACAGCCTGGAAGAGAAGTTTTTCAAAATCGAACCGGATAAATTATTCGATATTGTTGAGGAGTTGGATATAATCGCTAAAACGCATAATGCTACTGTGCCGCAAACGGCTTTGAACTATCTTCTTCGAAAACCGGGGGTAGCCTCCTTAATTATTGGAATAAGGACGGCGGAGCAGCTTAAAGAAAATCTCAAAACAACTGATTGGGAAATTACCCCAGAAGAAGTAGCCAAGCTTGATAAAATCAGCGAGCCCTATCTAGATTATCCATATTACACCTGGGACCCGGATAAAAAAGCCTATACCAAACACTAGGGCTTATACCACCAACACCCTGTTGATGATTCTGTTATGTAAAGTATCCGGCACCATCAGATTGCTTCACGGAACGACGTAATATTTAGGGAAAGGAGCCTAGAAAAATGAGAATGCGTTTTCTCGGAAAGACTGGCCTGCAGGTCTCCGAGCTCTGCCTGGGGACGGGTAGTTTTGGGGGCCGCGGCGGATATGAGAGGACCGGAGCGATCGGTCAAAAGGACGCCGATTTCATTGTAAGTATGGCCTTGGACTCAGGAATCAACTTCTTTAACACCGCGGAGACTTACTCAGACGGATGGGCGGAAGAAATTTTAGGTAAAGCGCTCGGTGCCAGGCGTAAAGAGGCTATCGTAATCACTAAAGCCCATCCAACCAGAAGCCCTGGGCCGAACGATGGAGGATTTTCGCGCAAGCACCTTGTCGAGGGGTGCGATGCCAGCCTGAAAAGACTCAGGACGGACTATATTGACCTTTATGAACTTCACATGTTCGATGAACACACCCCGCTGGAAGTGACCCTACGGGCGCTGGATGATCTGGTTCGTGCCGGAAAGGTACGCTATATCGGCTGCTCTAATTTCTCAGGCTGGCAAATCATGAAATGCCTGGCGATTTCCGATAAGAACGGCTGGGCAAGCTTCGTGACTCTTGAGGCACAGTACTCACTGGCCTCTCGCTGGCCGGAATTCGAACTGGTTCCGGTATGCCTTGACCAGGGGTTGGCCATTTTAAACTTCAGTCCCCTGCATGGTGGTTTTCTCAGCGGCAAATACCGCCGAGGCAAGCCATGGCCGGCGGGGACACGCTTTAGTTCTCTGGAAAATACGGAACCATGGCCAGTCGAACCGGAAAAATTATTTGCTATTGTTGATGAACTGGACAGAATCGCCAAGGCACACAACGCTACTGTGCCACAGGCAGCGTTGAACTATCTTCTTAAAAAACCGGGCGTAAATTCGTTAATCATCGGTATAAGGACGGCGGAACAGCTTAAAGAAAACATCAAGACAACCGATTGGGAAATCACCCCGGAAGAAGTAGCGCGGCTTGACAGGGTCAGCGAGCCTCGGCGCCGATACCCGTACTTTATTTTTAATCCGGTAAAAGCACACTCGACCTCCACTTAAGTTTTCAGAGCGGTAAAAATACGTTACCTTGTGGAAGGGGTTGGGGCATCAGTGGCCATATGACAGGGTACACTTGTCATGGCAAACGTGTATCACCATAACGATGGCGACGTTTCACGAAAGGGCTATTGTAAAGGGGGACTAGAGAATGGTAAAAAGCAATATACGTAAGATTCGGGAAAGTACTGTGCCGATACCACCGGAGCTGGCGGGTCTGCCGGTAATAGAGGCGGAACCATGGTTTCAGCTTGACCCGGGCCCGGGTTACCTCCTCGAAGGACCGGCATTCGACCGGGAAGGAAACCTGTTTGTCACTTCTCCTCCAACCGGAACTGTCTTTAAGATAACGCCGCAGAAGCAGATGAGCATTATTTTCAGCGATAAGAATGTCGGTGTTAATGGTTCGGCTTTTCATCGGGACGGCCAACTATTCATCGTTTGCTTAACCGGAGAAATCCTGACGATAAATCCCAATGGCTACAAGGCGACCTTCATGTACCCGAAGTATCAGGGGAAGAGTCTGACCATGAACGATCTGGTATTTGACCCAAAGGGAAACGTTTACATTACCGATTTCACCGGCACGATTATGGATCCAACGGGTGGAGTATTTCGCGTATCTTCGGACGCTAAAACGGTACAGCCGGTTGTGCTGCGCTTGGCTTCACCGAATGGAATCTCCCTCTCGCCGGAAGGCAACCTGCTCTGGGTAGGCGAGTCGAGCCGCAATTGCGTGCTTCGCATCGCATTATTAGACGACGGTGTCACCTGTAGTCCCGTAGTCGGCGTTCTCCCCGTATATTATTCCGTAGGATGTTACGGACCGGACTCGAATAAAGTCGACTCAGCCGGCAATCTATACCAGTGTATCACGGGACAGGGCAGGATTATCGTTCTGAACGCGCTGGGAATTCCAGTAGCCAATGTCGTCGTCCCGGGACGGGATGATGGTAAATCTCTGAGGACAACCAACCTGGCTTTCAAGCCTGGTACCAGCGAAGGCTATATCACTACCTCAGGACAGGGTGGAGCCTGGATTTATACGTTTAAGGGGCTGGCAGAAGGCCTGCCGCTGTTTTCGCATCAATCGGATGAGGCAGATGCTCATGACATGGGAAAGCCGTAAGCATAGATACCCACGCGCAAGCGCGTGGTTCTTTTATAACTAAAGCTTCGCTTATCCTGAATCTGGCATCCTTAGTACTCGACGTACCTAATTATCCTTTCCCTTTCTACCCCCACTGTAGATACAAAGTATCCCGGCGACCATACTACATCCTCACGCGAATACATCAATTTCATCCACCCAAACCTTTTCCTCAATTGACCACTTATCGTCCCTTTTATTTTCCCTACTACCGCATTTACGACATATTTTGGTGGAATTATCATCACCATGTTTATATGATCTGACTGTATGCTGTACTTCACTATTTCGCATCCTTGTAACTCTTTCATCACTTTCGAAAAGTTTTACCAAGTATATCTTCATGCCAGGATTCAGGACGTGATAGCGATATTTTCGGTATCCATGACCTTCTCCCCAAAATGTGGGCCAATTGCTCTCAAAGTCTTCTTATTATAAAAAGTCATAAGGTGGAATGTCTATTTAAACATGGTTATGAAAACATTTTCGTTATATTGAAATCTGGCAGGTTTTCCCCAAAAAGATTATATAGACTACTGGAACTTGGCATCAATTATGTTTGTCACCTGGTTTAACATTAGATTTCCTAATAATTGTCAAGGCCTTTTTTGAACTTTTTAGCCCTCTTCCGCTAAACTTATTTCCGGGAGATGGCTTTGACTTGTACAGCTTGAGGAGCATTAGCTGCCTCGTTTATGCTGACAGTCGCCGTCTCCCTTCTTCTGCTCGCTTTGGTATTATGCCGCCGCCTCTCTCGCCGTACTTCTTCTGACACGTGGTACTGAGATAGGATGAGTCCCTTGGCCTCATTCTTGTCGATTGATTTGCCTTCGAGGTCTCTTATCTCATACGGTCTGTCCTCTTTGAGAACTCTCAATACACGAGCTCCAAGGTGGCTCATCACTGCTCCCATAGCTTGCCTATGGTTCTTGCCGTGATGGACCATCTCACGATAGTAGACGGCAGCGAGATGGGGATCATTCCGGCGGCCTATTTCCCTCGCCTGATAAAGGGCCATTCTCATGATAGATGGCCCGGCCTTAGTCATTCTCAGTCCTTTGGCCTCCACATTGGAGGATTGTCTGGCTCCCGGCACTACTCCTTCCCAATTGGCAAAGGCGGATTGATTCCGGAAACGCGCCGGATCACCTACGCTTGCAAGGAAGATTGGCGCCGTGTGTGGCCCTACACCGGGTATCGTGCTTAGGTTGTCCGAGGGATGGAGCTTCTGGTAAAGCACGGCAATGCGACGGGCCAGGGATTCAGACTCAGCCTCAGATGCCTCCATCAGCCTTAGCTTCCTTCGTCATCCTGGCCACCGCAGCTTTAAGAGAAGAATCGCGTGGTAGTTCTATCTTCGGACGGTTTTCAGAGGATTCAAATCTTTGTTGTAGCAGTCTTTCCAGGTCTATCGGGCTGAGCTGATATTTCTTCAATATAGCCTGCATACCCGGCATGATGCGCATTGGCCACTGCAACCAGCCGGGGCCAACCAGCCATCCGCGCCGTCCGGTGGGTATAATATGGGCGTATAGAGCATCATCCTGGCTGAGGAGCCGGCTTAACTGACGATTATCAACAGTGAATTCTTCATCCTCTAGCCTCAGGATTAAACCCCTTCCCGGATTAATCATGGTTACCATTGCCAGCACATACCGGGAACCTTTGATTGAATCAATTGCGGAAGCAAGTTCACTGCCACTGAGCATAGCGTCTGCGGCAAGCTCCGCAGGGCTTCGGCCGTCCGGTAGCTTGAAGGTCAGCGCAAACCAGCCCAGAAAGCGCCGTTCCCGGCTGGTGATATCACCGGCGCCTTCCATATAGTGGGCTTCGTCCGGTTCATCATATCCGAAGAAATCCCGACGAGCCGTTGCCCTGATATCAGCCAGGGTATCGCTCCGTAAACACCATTCAGCCAATTGCTCAACCATGTTAGCGTTTAACGTCATAAACCTACTCCTCGATTAAACTCACATCGATATCGCCGAGCCATTCCAGAGCCCGTTCCTGAATTCTGTCATCCTCGAACTGAAACCACCTCTCCCTTTCCTCGGGGTAATTAAGCAGAACATCCTTGAACCGACGGAAGGCTCCCTTACCGTTTATGGCCACCTCAAGTAATTCAACAAGACGCTCGTCCGTTACCGTGGCAATGAAATCTACCATATCCTCATACCCCTCATGGGATTCGGCTTTCGGTATTCGCTCATAGCGGTCAAAATCTTCTTCAATCTGGCCCTTCAGTTTCCTGGTTTCCTCATCATCCATGTATTTCGAGATAAACACTATTTCACCTGTTTCGAGGTCGAGATAGTACTCATGCTCATAGGAGCTATCCTCAATTGCCGAACATAGCTCGTCCAGATTTATTTTCAGTGTCTTCTTTTTCTCCATATTTCACCCCGGTGTGCCAGCGGATGGTTTTTCATAATTATAATCCAGTTTGGGGACTTATTTGCAAACCAAGCGTTTCCTTCTTCCACAGTGATGCTTATACCATAGAACACGTAGGGTCTTGAAGTGAAAGTCTTCATAGGTTGAGTACATGATGTACAATCCATCGGAATGTTACATGAGACAGTGTAGTCCAGCCAGTCCAGCGGGAGTCCAACTTTAAGTTCATAGCGTTCAGAATAAGTTCATGGCGTTCAGTTTACCATAGGCAACAAGCACTTCCTGGAGTACTTCACGAGAGTGTGCCGAAACCGAAGTTTCAGCTACCCCTTTTGACCTTTTAGCTGTTCCCTGTTCTACTCCTTTAGCCCAAGCTACTGTCCATTCTCGCGAGTAACATAGCCCATTAGTCAGCTATAACTTGACAGGCCTTGGGCTATGTGGTGTATTGTAAATCTACTCCTGGACATTTGCCAAGTGAAAACGGGGCAAGCAACCTTCGCTGAGAAGGATAGAATGCTTGCCCCGTTCCTTTTTAGAAGGTCGCGAGGGAAGGAGTCTAAGATGGTGCAGGAAGAAACAGCAACAGCCGAAGAGCAGCAGGAAGCAACACCGGAAGTACCTGGTGAACCCAGCAAGGTCAGCATCCACTACTGGATGCCCACTGAGGCATGTGAGCGAGTCAAAAAGTATGCCAGGTATGCCGCCCTGGAGGGGCTGATTGAGAGAAACCCCAGGGGCAATTTTACAGGCTACTGCAACTTCTGCTTCAACCTGGGGGAGCAGTACCTCAAACAGTATATGTTGAAGAAGAGAGGGTATAAATAAGGAAAGGTGCAAAATGGTCGAGGAGAAACCGAGAGTTCAAAAAGTTTTAGAATTCCTTTATGAGGTTGATGGACCGGTCAAACCGAAGGAAATCGGCGACAAAATCGGCGAGGGTGCCATGAATATCGGCAAAGGCCTATATGATTTGTCGAAAAAGCGGGGCCTAGCCGTCAAACTCGACGACGGTTCGTGGGAAATAACGACTGGCGGGAGAGATTATGTTGAAAGCGGGGGGCAACCGAAAGCCGAACCGAAGCCGAAGCCGACCGAACTAACCGAAGTCAGTGACGCCGTGCCATCCCAAGCCGACCTTTTCACCGGTATAGGTGAGCGTCTTGGCGTTGGCGGCAGAAAGGGAGATGTCAAACTCGAGGCAATAATATACTATGTCCAGAGGACGGCTGACCTCGACAATCTTAGCTCAGTGTGGAATGCCCTGACTGAGATGGGTGTAGCCAATGATGTTAAAAAGAGGTGGATAAAGCTTTATGCCCAGAGCTTACCCGGCAAGGAAATACCCGAAGAACTGAAGGAGAAGCTAGAAGAGGGGCTAGAGCCAGAAAAAGTAAAGGGTGAGGCTGGTGAGATTCCACCAAAGCCAAACCGCTTCAGCGTAGTTGGCGGTGAAAGAATCGGCGACCCCGAAGGCGATTATAACTTCAAAGAGGCACTTCAGTATTTCGCACAACAGAGGGGTATCCAGGACGAGCCAGTCAAGATTGTCCCAGGCCATCACGCCCTGAAGCAATTGCCTGGCAGCGTCTATCTTCCTCTCCTCATTCCACAGCACCGCCGGGGCTTGCCCGAAGTGGCTGGCGAGGGTGATGAATTGAATACCATCCACATCATAAGGGACAATCGCCCCCTTGCCGCCATCGGCAGCGGCATCCAGCTCCCAGTCAGGCAGCTTCTTCAGCCCAAACGCCTCACTGCCGGTTGGCGCGATGATATCCGCGTCCAGGTAGCCAACGCTGAAGGCGAGCCTCTTGAGGCTGCGGGACAGGTTGGAGGAGACCATCGTCTTTCCTACACTACCCTTGATAGAAGCCACCACGATTTTCCGCATCTTTCTCCTTGGCCAAAAAAGAAGGGGCAAGCATTATCCTGCTTGCCCCGTTCCTTGTAGTGTGCCGAAACCGAAGTTTCAGCTACCCCTTTTGACCTTTTAGCTGTTCCCTGTTCTACTCCTTTAGCCCAAGCTACTGTCCATTCTCGTGAGTAACATAGCCCATTAGTCAGCTATAGCTTGACAGGCCTTGGGCTATGCGGTATGTTGTAAATCTAATCCCAGACATTTGTCAAGTGAAAACGAGGGAAGGAGTCGTAAAGATGGTGCAGGAAGCAACACCGGAAGCACATGGTGAACCCAGCAAGGTCAGCATCCACTACTGGATGCCCACTGAGGCATGTGAGCGAGTCAAAAAGTATGCCAGGTATGCCGCCCTGGAGGGGCTGATTGAGGGAAACCCCAGGGGCAATTTTACCGGCTACTGCAACTTCTGCTTCAACCTGGGGGGGCAGTACATTAAACAATATATGTTGAAAAAGAGAGGCTATAAATAAGGCTTAACCCCGCTTAGCCCCGGTATGAGGCAGTCTACGACAATTAAGTGTCGCAATGAAGAAACGAATTTTAGCAGGAAAGTTGGACTTACTCAAGTTTATAAAGGAGAGG
>Ga0315543_1001250_pt1 | contig 28099 bp, 23 predicted proteins | sample SalMarSW160210MG_2_FD_203098 | JGI IMG/M metagenome (GOLD analysis project Ga0315543, IMG submission 203098) | Salt marsh sediment microbial communities from the Plum Island Ecosystem LTER, Massachusetts, United States - Salt Marsh Sediment SW1601-210 ... | reverse complement strand
CTCAAATTTTAATCCTCGAAATACTACCAGTATTACTGTGGTTAAAATTTTCGTCTTCCTTGATCTTAACGAAAAATCCTAGTTTTCGTTCGGGCACTATTTAGAAATTTTCTCCGCGATATACTTCTTCAAAAAGTTCTTCAGGGGTTGCGATAGCGCTGTTCCGTTTCATGGCTTCGGCAATCATCTTTTTTGCGTCGGTTATCTTGTGTCCCAGTTGAATAACAAGTAAATCCAAAACCTGCTTTGAAAAGTCTTCGACCACAGGAACTTTTACTTTTTCTAATTCACGGATCAATGCGAATTTATTCATCCTGCCTTCAAGGGTGGCAATAATTTTACGGGCTGTCCGGTCGCCGATGCCTTTTAATTGTTTAAGCTTATGGATGTCTTTCGATTCTATGGCCCGCGCGATGTCACGGACCGGTACGTTCAGAGCCTTAACCGCCTTGAGGGGACCGATATCTTCTACAGAAATAAAATATTGAAAAAATTCTTTTTCGACCTCGAGATTAAAACCGATCAGTACCGGTTTTGGCTGCCGTTCGGTCTGTTGATAATAAATATAGAGGGAAACTTCGTCACCGATTTTTTTTGCCATAAAGGTTTCCATTACAACTGCTGGAAGCAGAACTTCATATCCGACTTGATTTGCAAGAAGCAGTATCCTGTCACCCTCTTTTTTTAAAAGTTTGCCTTCAAGATAACCGATCATGCGATACCGTTGTAACCGCTTTGTGCTGCGAGTTTTGCGACAGACCGTTATTATGGCGAAACAAGCCCAGAAGCGCTAAGCCCATTGCATCAGAAGCGTGATAAGGTTTAATGGGATCCGTCAAGTTTAACAAACGCCGAACCGCTTTTTCAAGCTGCATTTTGCTTGCATTTCCGTTTCCGGTCAGCACTTGTTTGGCTTCGCGAACCGGGACCTCTGTCACCGGCACGTCGACCTGGTATCCTGCAAGTAGAACAACACCGGTAACCTTTCCCAATGTTATGCCGGCTTTTGGAAACTTTACCATGGAAAAGATGTCTTCCACTACCATAAGGTCGGGTCTTTCATCCTTTAATAGAATGAGAAGATTTGAGAAGATTTTATCGAGACGGCCTGGCAAAGGAAGGTTTTTTGAAGTATTGATACTGCCGAAGGAAAAGCCTTTAACTTTAAGATCCGTTCCCTCGACAATTCCAATACCGGTTGCAGAGAGACCTGGATCTATACCGATAACCTTTATCATGTAGTGCTCTTTTCCGGATTCCGGATTCCGGATAATGATTATGTGTAACGCTTCAGCTTGTTTGGAATGGATTTTTTTAAAGAACTAGACAGGTGTGAATCAAGACTGTCTTTTTTGATAAAGAATGGATGACTTCTTTTTACCAACAGGCGTGATTCACACCCGAACCAAACCATTACGATTTTATTTTTTTGCATCCAGCATCCGGCGACTCAAATACAGGAACCCTAGTGTCCATCCATAAACGGCATCTTTCGGCCCCCGGCGGCGTTCTCGCTCGTTTTCAATCCTCGAAATAGCGCGCTATGCCTGCGGTTGAAAACTCGCTCGGGCCTTGCCGGAAACCAAAATCTACCATTTCTGAATGGACACTAACTAATGAGAAATCCCCTTCAACTTTTTTTTAGCGATCTTCGCTTCATTCGATTTTGGATGTTTTTTAATCAGTTCTGTAAAGATAAGACGGGCATTTGCTTTGTCTCCCAGGTTAAAAAAGGAAAAGCCCTGCTTTAAAAGCGAGGCCGGCACCTTATTTCCTTTGGGATATTTTTCGATGACCTTCTGGTATTCTAAAATGGCTTTTTCATACCATTTTTCATGATAGTAGATTTCACCAATCCAGAATTGTGCATTGTCGGCATTTTTTGACTTTGGATATTTTTTTATTAATTTTTGAAAGTTTTCCCGGGCCGACTCATAGTCACCCCGATCAAATGCTTTTTTTGCCGACTGATAAATTGCATCTTCTGAAAAGTTTTTTTCAGCCCGCCTATGGGTTTTTATGCCCGAAGCCTGTTTCGCTTTTACATCGGGTTCCGTGGACTCAAAATTCAGGTATTGCTCAAGACGTGCGATACGGCCTTTATTTTCATTTGAAGTCCGGTCTATTCTGTCCAACCGGATTTCTTTTTTTTCATATGAGTCTTCAGAAGTCTTTATTTTCTGTTTTATTACATATTCCGTCTCTTCGAGCCTTCCACTTAAAATTTGGATTTCTTGTCTCAGGCTTTCGATCATGGCACGCTGCTCGGCAAATTTACTTCTCAGATTTTGATTGCTTTGTTTCTGGGCATTTAATTGGGATGCCAATTCTTTGTTCTTTTTTTGAGATTCAAAATAACGCTTTTCCATCAAAGCCTGGCGATTGTCGAGGGTAATCACATCCCGCTGCAACGCACAGCCGCACAAAATCATCATGCACGATAAAACAACTATCGTTGTATTTTTCATGGCAAAATAAACACAAGGGGCTTTGCCCCATTTGGTTTTATAAGTGGTTACGTTTCGAAATCAATTTGTTTTTCCCGCTTAAAGCCAGGGTAAACGCATTTGAATCCCAATACAGTGAGAATGCTCCACGACGCTACGCTGCACCGAAATCAAATACGTTTACCCTGGCTTTAAGCGGAATACATTTCCCGAAACGTTTAGGGTTCACGAAAAAATAAATTTACAATTTTGGGAGTTGAGGCGCCCGGATGGCAAGGCACGAAAACTTAAGGAATATCAAGCATATTTCGAGTTTTCGTAACGCAGCCAGTCGGGATGCATCGGCATCCAAAATGTGAAGTTATTTTTGAGTGAGCGCTTAGTTTATGGTAAAGTGACCTCTCCGGTTCTTTGCCCAGGCTTCTTCATTATGGCCGGGGTCCACAGGGCGTTCTTCGCCATAGCTTATACAGTTTAAACGTGATCCTGCAATACCGAGATCCATCAGGAAGGTCTTGGCACTTGCAGCACGCCGTTCACCCAGAGCAATGTTGTACTCATTTGTACCCCGCTCATCGCAGTGTCCTTCAATGGTTGCCGTAACATCGGAATTGTTTATAAGCCATTCCGCTTTTTTCTTCAAAATTTCCTGTGCCTCGGCAAGCAGAACGGCACTGTCAAATTCAAAAAATATATTTTCATTTAAAAACATGTTTCGGGCAGCGGCCTTAAGTTCTGATTCTTCCTGAAGGCGTTGCTCCTCAATGGCCTGTTGCCGTGCCAACTCTTCCTGTTTTGCTTTTTCAGCCGTCGCTTCATCCTCAGCCTGTTGAGCTAAAGAAGTATCATCCCTGATTGTCTTTTTTGCACATGAAACGGTGAACAGAAATCCGGGAATTACAAGTACCACGGCCAAATTAATTAATAACTTTTTTCGCATTTTTTCCTCCTTTTAATTTAGTTTGTACATTATGTGCTTTTTATCAAAAAATTTTTTAGAACTTAGGGGCTTCGCCCCAATTGGAATAATGGAATGATAGAATAAATAGGTTCCCATTAAAAATCCTTTATTTTCAAAAAGTTGTAGAATTTCCGAGACGTTTAATTATTAACCATTCTTGGTGACCAATCCGGTTCTGTCTGCTCGCCCTTCAAGGCAAGTAATCGTCTCTGGTCGGTTCCATAAGCAGTCATAACATAGATTCTGGAAGGCCCTTCCCGTGTAGAACTGAACACAATAAGGCTTCCGTCCGGCGACCATGAAGGTGCCTCGTTGTCGCCCTGATCATGTGTCAATTGAATCGGGCTCTGACCGTCACTACCGACCACGAAGATATTGTTTCGGCCGTTTTCCATCCCTGCATAGGCCACTTTGTCCCCTTTGGGCGACCAGCTGGGCTGTGTATTATATCGTCCCTGAAACGTCAGTCTTCTTACCTTTCCGGAAGCTATATTTTTACTATAAATTTGAGGTGTTCCGGATCTTTTTGAAACAAAAGCCATATGGTTGCCGTCCGGGGACCAGGTAGGCGATACATCAATACCCCTTTTATTTGTTAACCTATTAATAACTTTCCCGGTCCCGGTCAATAAATAAATTTCAGGATCACCTGAAAATGAAAGGGTGGCTGCCAGAGCAAATTTATTGGGAACCCAGGCCGGTGTGATATTGATTCCTTTTTTTGAAATCACAGCCCCGCGTTTTTGTCTTAAATGCTTCAAGTAAAGATCGGGCTTGCCTTTTGCATAGGAAGTATAAGCCAGCCATTTCCCGTCGGATGACCATGCCGGAGAAAGGGTAATACTTTTTGTATACGTTATCTGCCTGGGATTGTATCCGTCAAATTCACATACATAAATTTCCTTGCTTCCCGAATTTTTGGAAACAAATGCAATCTCACTGTTAAAAAACCCTTTGTCCCCGGTCAGAAAAAAAATAATCTCGCTGCAAAAACGGCGGACTATTTTTCGCTGATCCTTGATCAATCCCTTGTATCTTTTACCGACCAGTAATTTTTCTTTAAACGTGTCATAAAGTCGAAGTTCCATTTCCACCTGGTTGTCCTGAATCAGAACCCCCCCGGTTACCAGGAGCTCTGCTCCGATACTGGTCCAGTTAAAAAAATTTACATTTGCCAAAGAGGTCACGGTTTGCATATCCACAAGAAAGGCGTCACGGTCAAGGATTTTGAAATAGCCTGTAAATTCCAACGTTTCAGCGAGCAAATCAGATGCCGTTCTGGATAGACGCTCTGTGGCGTCGCCCGAGTAAATCTTCTTGAACACAGGGATTGCCATTGGAATTTTTCGTAAAAAAGGATGGGTGATATCAATATAATCATATCCGGCCCCGCATATACCCGTCCCAACCACCATAAAAGATGCTATTACAATTAAACATATTGTTTTAATAATGTATTTTTTCATTAGGTCCTTTGAGGATATTATAAATGTAAACCTATTTTATCCCTTCGGGTGTAAACCTCAGGCCGACAGTTACAAAGGGCTTTGTCACCCCCGGCGGATGAGGACGAACAGGATTTGATTTCATAATAGCTTTTTTGGCGGATTCGTCGAAATAACTGTTCCCGGACCTTTTATCAAACCATATATCTTTTATCTCGCCGTTTGGCATAACTTTGAGTGCCAGATACGCCTCAAGATTTTTTTGCCCCCCGGCCAGCTGTTCGGAAAATGCCCAACGTTTCTGAATCTGGTACGCAATTTCGATGCGATATATATCAATTAATTCCAAAATCTTTTTACTGCCGGACCCGGATTCGCCGGGTATTCCCGGACTTTTTACATCTTCATGGGTTTTACGGTCATTAGGCCCGGTTTTTTTTACCTGATCCTTGAGACGGTCGATGGCCTGTCTGATCTGATCGGGCCTTGATTTTTCAACTTTCTTTTCAAGTTGGGTTATTGCGCTTTTAACCACACGGGCAGACTTAAAGGTCTTTTTTTTAAGTGATTTTTTTATTTTCTTTTTTTTGGGCGCAATAGAAATCGCTTTTGAGGGCTTCTGAACGGTTGCAGGAATAGTTTTCGAAGAAACCTTGGAATCCGGAGCCTTTTTTTTCGCTTTTGACTGCTTTTTAAGTTCTGCAGGCCGCTGATTGTCCGGAGCCGCTGATTTTTTCAGGGCGGGTAAGGTAACCATGCTGACATTTATAACTGAAAGAGAAGGCCTTCTATTTGTTGCATAACCCGGAGCAAATATCAAAATCACAAAAAGGATCAGGTGACACATGAAGGAAACACTAAAATTTAAAAAGAATGTCCTGCGTTCGTATTCCTTATCTTGGGACAAATAAGAATTTGAATGCATGCTTTTATTCATCAGCTTTTTGCTTTTGGTTTCTTTCCTTTCTCTTTTTGACGAATCGGCTCAGTCACCATTCCCAGCTTCTCAACCCCGGCCTCTTTTATTTCGGACATGACTTGAACAACAAATCCATAGGGTATTTCCTTGTCAGCCCGAAGGTAGACACCCCGGTCCTCCCGACCTTCAAGAATTTTTTTTAGTTTTTCCTGAAGAAAATCAAGTGCAACCTGAAAGTCGTTAATAAATACCTGATTCTTATTGTTGATGGTAATGATAAGATGCTCTTTTTTTGAAATAAGCGGCTGTGATGTGGTCTCGGGCAGGGCAACATCTACACCCTGCATCATCATTGGCGCGGTTACCATGAAAATAACCAGAAGAACCAGCATAACATCAACAAACGGAGTTACATTAATATCAGACATAAGGCGGTCACTGTTTCCCCCGTTTACCATCGGATGTTCTCCCCTTTAGGTCATAATGTCCCGTTCAATAATATTTAAAAAATCTGCGGAAAAATTTTGCAGTTCGGATTCGACAATCCTTATCTTTTGCATAAAATGATTAAAGGCGATAACCGCCGGTATGGCGGCTGCCAACCCGGCGGCCGTTGCAATAAGCGCTTCGGAAATCCCGGGCGCCACCACGGCAAGGCTGGCCGAACCCCTGAGGCCGATACCATGAAAGGAATTCATGATACCCCACACGGTCCCGAACAAACCGATAAAAGGCGTTGTGTTCCCGGTTGTGGCCAGAAAAGGAACCATTCGGGTCATGCGGGTGGTCTCGGCGTTAATGGCCCGGCGCAAGGCCCGTTTAACATTGCCGATTCCGGTGAATCTGGAACCCAAAGATGCACCTTCGGTTCCGGATGAATGTTCTGATCCTGATTCTGTTGGATCCTTAAATCGGCTGGATTTTTTAAGTTCCACGTATCCCACGCGAAAAATCCTGGCAACCGGGCTGCCCTGAAGCAGCTTTGCTTTGGAAAAAGCATTGGATAGATTCCTGCTTTTCCAGAAAAAGTCAATAAATTCCGCCGACTCGGAGAACGCCCTTTTGATATAGCGATATTTCATTATCATGATTGCCCATGAGGTTACTGAAAAAAAGAGCAGCAGCAAAAGCACAAACTGAACCATAAGACCGGCGTTCATTATCATATGGAATATATCTATCTTTGCAAGATTCATTAAACGACTCCGTGTTTCAATGTATCGGAATTTCTATCACTCTGTCAGCGGGAAAAATAAACATATTTTTTAGGCCCATATTTTTAACTCGGACATGGCCCCAATGAAATAGAAAAAAAGTTTCATCCCAGTACGATCTGCCGGCTCTGTCCCGGTAATTCCACGGGGGCCTACCCCAGTACCATCTGCTGGCCTGTCCCGGTACTTCCACGGGGAGCTACGGGGCAGGCAGGGCAGGCGGGATAAAAATAATGGAATAATGGAATGATGGAATATTGCCCCGCTGGAAGCGGTATTAAAAGGATGTTATTAATCTATTTAATTCTCTGTCAAGAGGAATTTTACTATAACCCAATTTTCCAGCATTCTCCCGCCATAGCAGGATGAGCTAACTTGTTTCCATCCAGAAATGGCCCTTTTCCGCAATCTCTGCGTCAATCTGCGGAATCACTTGTGCGGCGTACCACTTGTACGCCTCCGCGTAATTCCTTGATTTCCTTGACCTTGCGAAAAATTGCACATTTCTGAATTGGAAACATAATTTGTGCCCTATATAGATTTATGGATGGACACTTAACTTGATTTTAAATGCCTCACTAACTTATACCTTTAATATAAAACACCCAATTTCTAATTTTTTTAACTATATGAACCTGATTATGGTGTCAAGAAATTTGGTTTGTTCACAAAATTGTCATTAATTTTTGTATTGTTTTATAATATAGATTGTAAATAAAAAAAAATGGATGTTAGATGTTTGGATTGAAGATTTTCGTTTGTATGAGATAGGGAGGTATTATGAAAAACATTGCAAATCTTTTGTTCAAAGCAAAAATTTTAAAAGATATTCCCAGATCAGGTTACCATTTTCTTGGGGCTGGAAAGGAGTCTGTGGCCGAGCATTCATTTACCGTTTCATTCATTGCTTTTGTCATGTCTCAAATAGAACCGGATGTTGATGCTCTCAGACTGGTCGCCATGTCCCTAGTGCACGACCTCACGGAAGCAAAAACCGGTGACCTCAACTACGTCCAGAAAAAATACGTAGTCGCAGATGAAAATAAGGCGGTTAAGGATATTACAAGAAACTTGCCGTTTGGTACAAAACTTGCCGATTTAATAGAGGAATTTAATGCATGCCGGTCAATAGAGGCCAAACTTGCACATGATGCAGATCAACTGGCACTCATCCTTGACTTAAAATCCCTTTCAGACATCGGTTACGAACCTCCCAAAAAGTGGTTGCCGTTTGCGTTAAAGCGTCTGCAAACCAAAACCGGTCGAACCCTCGCAGACAGTATTATGCAAACCGAATATGATGCTTGGTGGCTTGAGAATTATGTTGACAGCCCCAATAAAAAGGAATAGATGTTTTTTTTTATTTGATAAATTTGACTTAAGAATTCATCAGAACTTAGGGGCTTGGCCCCGCCTGCCATTGCAAGCTCGCCCGCCAGCTGAGCAAGGCAAGGCGGCCTGGGGCGCGAGCGGGCAGGCCCAATTGGCCTCCGGCCCATAGGGACTCCGCCCCGGAGGGAATAATGAAGTAATGGAATGATGAATGAGCTTGTCCTGAACGAAGGTGAAGGAAAGGAGTTTTTTTACAATTTAGATAGGTTAGTTCCGCGATTACTCCCAATATTCCAGCATTCCAGTATTTCCTTCCGATGGCATAAACCAGGAGCTATTAAAAAATTTTTAATTTCAACTAATTGAAGAATTTCCGAAACGTTAATTAATAACAAGTTCAACGTATTGGAGGAAGAGATGAACTGGCTTACCACCCCCCTGGGGACTTCTGTTGGAAAAAAGCTAATGATGGCCGTTACCGGTCTGGGCTTCTGCTGTTTTCTGACCATACATCTTGCCGGCAACCTGACCATATACGGCGGTAAAGATTTCTTTAACTCGTATGTGGAGCATCTCCATTCATTAGGACCTCTTGTCACCCTGGCAGAATTAGGGCTTTTATTTTTTGCCATCATCCATGTTCTGACCGGCATGCTTCTTTTTTATCAGAACTATAAAGCCCGGCCGGTCAGATATTCGGTCAACAAACGTGCGGGCGGACGGACGCTGGGGTCGGCAACCATGCCATACACCGGTTTTATTCTGCTGCTGTTTGTTATTTTTCATCTTATGAATTTTCATTTTGTGGATAAGACCCATACCACCACGTTTCAACTATTGTCCAATGCATTTGCAAACCCCGTATATATAATCATTTATACGTTTGCGGTGATCATTGCAGCGATTCATGTGAGCCACGGGCTCTGGAGTGCGTTCCAGACCCTTGGGGCCAATCACCCGAAGTATACCCCCTTTCTCAGGGGGTTGAGCATTGTTTTCAGCGTGGTTATCGGAATCGGTTTTGGTTTTATTCCTGTTTATGTTTCCCTGTTACTATAAGGAGCTTAAATATGCACCTTGATGCAAAAATACCTTCAGGTCCCCTTGCGGAAAAATGGGATAAGCACCGTTTTGAACTTAAGCTTGTCAATCCTGCCAATAAAAGGAAATATAATATCATTGTGGTAGGAAGCGGTCTTGCGGGCGGTTCTGCCGCGGCATCCCTCGGCGAACTCGGCTATTACGTAAAAAACTTCTGTATTCAGGACAGCCCCCGGCGTGCTCACAGCATTGCGGCTCAGGGCGGGATCAACGCCGCCAAAAACTACCAGAATGATGGTGACAGTATCTGGCGTCTTTTTTACGACACCATCAAAGGCGGCGATTTCAGGGCCAGAGAAGCCAATGTCTATCGTTTGGCCCAGGTGAGCAACCATATTATCGACCATTGCGTTGCCCAGGGCATACCTTTTGCCCGTGAGTACGGAGGCCTTCTGGCCAACCGCAGCTTCGGCGGCGCCCAGGTGTCCCGGACATTTTACGCTCGCGGCCAGACCGGTCAGCAGCTTCTTCTGGGAGCTTACAGTTCATTGATGCGCCAGGTAGCGGCAGGCCAGGTCACCATGTTCCCGCGCCGGGAAATGCTGGACATCGTGGTGATCAACGGGCAGACCCGGGGCATTGTTGTCAGAAATCTCATCACAGGAGAAATCGAAAGCCATGGGGCCGATGCCGTGGTACTGTGTACGGGCGGGTATGCCAATGTTTTTTACCTTTCCACCAATGCCATGGCATCCAATGTCAGCGCAACCTTCAGAGCATATAAAAAAGGGGCGTTTTTTGCCAATCCCTGTTACACCCAGATTCATCCCACCTGTATTCCGGTCCACGGAACCTATCAGTCCAAACTGACATTAATGAGTGAAAGCTTGCGAAACGACGGTCGGGTTTGGGTGCCGAAAACCCCCGGAGATAAGCGGCCGCCCAACCAGATTCCCGAATCTGAAAGGGATTATTACCTTGAAGAAAAATATCCAAGCTTCGGCAACCTGGTCCCCCGGGATGTGGCGTCGCGCAATGCCAAGACCCAGTGTGATATGGGCAAAGGCGTGGGGGAAACCGGTTTTGCGGTATACCTTGATTTTGCCGATGCCATCAAGCGGGACGGCAAAGAGGTTATCGAACAAAAATACGGCAATCTTTTACAGATGTATGAAAAAATAACCGCCTCCAATCCTTATGAAGAACCCATGATGATTTACCCTGCGTCTCATTATGTCATGGGAGGCCTGTGGGTGGATTACAACCTGATGAGCAATCTTGACGGACTTTTTGTCATGGGCGAAGCCAATTTTTCGGATCATGGGGCAAACCGTCTGGGCGCCAGTGCACTGATGCAAGGCCTGGCGGACGGTTATTTCGTTATTCCATACACCGTCGGCGGGTACCTTGCGGGAACAAGTCGGCCGGAAATTACAACCGATCACCCGGCGTTTACAGAAGCGACCCGTTATGTGACCGAACGTACCCGAAAGCTTCTTTCCATCAACGGGAAACGGACCGTGGATGACTTTCACCGTGAGCTGGGTCACATTCTCTGGGAATACTGCGGCATGTCACGGAACGATGACGGTCTGTTGAAAGCCAAAACACTGATTCAGGAACTGCGAGAGGAGTTCTGGGAAAATGCGGTGGTGCCCGGTTCGTCAGAAGACTTTAACCAGAGCCTGGAGCGGGCCGGCCGGGTGGCCGATTTTCTCGAGTTTGCAGAACTGCTGGTTATGGATGCTTTTGAACGCAAGGAATCCTGCGGCGGTCATTTCAACGAAGCCTACCAGACCGAAGAGCATGAGGCCATGCGGGATGACGAGAATTTCTGTCACGTGGCCGCATGGGAATATAAAGGGGATGACACGGATCCCGAACTCCATAAGGAATCGCTTGTTTTTGAAAACATCGAATTAACGCAAAGGAGTTACAAGTGACGAAAAACATAAATATAACCTTAAAAGTCTGGCGACAGAAAGGACCCCATGTCAAAGGCGGTTTTGAAACATATCATGCGTCCAATATTTCAACGGATATGTCCCTTTTAGAAATGATCGACGTTGTCAACGAACAGCTCACTCTGGACGGCAAAGATCCCATTGCCTTCGATCATGACTGCCGGGAAGGGATCTGCGGAATGTGTGGCGCCGTGATCAACGGCCGTTCCCACGGCCCGGAAAAAGGGACCACCATTTGCCAGCTTCACATGAGGCATTTTTCAAACGGAGAAACCATTGTGATAGAGCCGTGGCGTGCCAAGGCGTTTCCGGTCGTAAAGGATCTTGTGGTGGATCGGGGCGCTTTTGATCAAGTCATTCTTGCCGGGGGGTATATTTCCGTAAATACCGGAGGTGCGCCGGATGCCAACAGCATACCCATCGCGCAGGAAATCGCCGAACTGGCCATGGATGCGGCGGCCTGTATCGGATGCGGCGCGTGTGTTGCCGCCTGTCCCAATGCGTCCGCCATGCTGTTTACAGGCGCCAAGATTTCTCAGCTGGCGCTTTTGCCCCAGGGGAAACCTGAAGCGGTCAATCGCGCCCTGGCAATGGTCAATAAAATGGACGAGCTTTATTTCGGCAACTGCAGCAATGAACGAGAATGTGAAGCGGAATGCCCAAAGGAAATTTCCATATCCAACATTGCCCGATTGAACCGTGAATTTGTAAAAGCAGGTTTGGTCTCCGTCGTAAAATAAAACCCATCTCTAACGGGAGACGGTACGTATCCGGCGTGCCGCCTCGAGACCTTTCCAAAACGCTCCCTTATCCTTCCGTGCGTTGAACTTTTCTTTTATTCCTGACTCTTCAGCAATTCTTGGAAAAGGACTCTTGACGGTTAAACAAAAAGTGTAATATTTGATGAATTCGTGAAAAGGCGTTTCCTTGACTTTTTACAATACCACTAATATAAGGTGTTTATGAAAAATCTGTTTTCTTTCCTTGATAATTTATCGGCAAAACTCGGTATTCATACAACGTATTTTCATATCATGTTTAAAGCCCTGGCTGCGGTTGCAGGCGCATACCTTATTTGGTTTGTTCTAAAACGCGTCCTTGTCTCTTTTGAGAAAAAAACCAAAAAGACCGAATTTATAAATATCAATATTCAAATTTTCAGTGTTATCCGTAAAACGCTTCTTTACGGCCTGGTTCTTGTGACCGGTACGTATCTCGTCAGACTTTTCAATATCATTCTTTTGGAAAAAATCTTTCAGGCATTCATGATTATACTTCTGGCAACTCCTGCAAAAGATAGTCTGTTAATCGTGCTGGTCTACCTTGAGAAAAATTTAGCAGACAAAACAAAAACCAAAGTCGATGATATTATTTTCGACCTTCTCAATAAATTTTCAGGTGCTATTGTTTATGCAACCGCCGCTATTCTTGCGTTAGACATTCTGGGGGTCAATGTCATGCCCTTTATTGCCGGCGCGGGCGTGGCCGGTATTGCCATCGGCTTTGCGGCTAAGGATACATTGTCCAACCTTATCGCCGGCGTGTTGCTCATTATCGATCGGCCATTTGAAATCGGTGACCGTATCGAAGTGTGGAGTGCTCCTGCCGGAAGTGCTACCTGGGGAGATGTAATCGATATCGGCCTGCGTGCTACCAAGATCAAGACGACCGACAATATTGTAATTATCATCCCCAACAATGAAATCATGAAACGGGATATCATAAACTACACGATTATTTCAACAAAGATCAGAGTCCGAATTAATATCGGTGTGTCATATGATGCGGATATTGAAAAAGCAAAGGATTTAATCAACCGTGTTGCAGGATCTCTGGCCTGGGTTTCAAAAGAACCCCCGACTGTAGTGGTTGTGAAAAATTTCGGAGAATCTTCGGTAGATCTTCAGTTGCGGGTATGGATTGATGATGCACGAAAGCGTATACATACGATTTCCAGTATAACCGACAAAGTCAAGGAGGTTTTTGATAAAAACGGGATTGAAATACCCTATCCGAAAAGGGACATTACTATAGTAAATAAATCCTAAACAGTGTCCATCCATAAATGGTCTTTTTGCCCAATCTCTGCGTTATGTTCAAAAAATTAATTCGCCAAAGTTCGGTGGCGAATAAATCCTCGGAATATTAAACATATGTCTGTGGTTATTTTTTTCACATGCCTTGATCTTGAACAAAAATCCTCATTTATGGATGGACACTAAATAGAATCGGGAGAAATCCAAAAAACATCCTAATAAACTTCTTGATTTGAAAACGTATTTTAGTTATTATCAAAAATTTGGCAAAATCAAGGGATGTAAATTTGTAACCGTTCACGGGTTCAGGGTTCAGAGGTTCAGGGTTCAGAGGTTCAGGGTTCAGAGGTTTAGAAATCTTCGTTTCACCTCACAAATTTGAACCGTAAACGTTAACATCAATTTTAATCATTATAGCATTATATCTGTATGAAAATGACAATACATGAGGTTGCCCAGTGCCTTAATCTTCATGTAAGTACCGTAGAACGCTGGATACGCCAGGGAAGAATACCCATACAAAAAACCGGCAACGGCTATCTATTTAGCGAATCTGCTCTGAAAAAATGGGCTGCAATGTATAGACTGCCGTTTTTAATACCCGAAAAAGTAAAATCTCGGGGGTATGAAGAAAGACTCGAAAATCTCCTGTCCGCCATGAAGCGTGGTGGTGTAATGTATGATATTAAAGGAGATGACGTGGAAACGGCTTTGAAATCTGCCGTTGAAAATATGCCTGTTTTATCCAAAACCTCAAAAAAAGAACTTTATCAACTCCTGCTTGAAAGAGAACGCCTTACATCAACCGGCATTGGCAAAGGGGTTGCCATTCCTCATCCCCGCGACCCGCTGCCGGATGCTTTGAAAAGCCCGGTAATAAGCACATGCTTTCTTGAAAAATCCATAGACTTTGGCGCAGTGGACGACAAGCCGGTGTTTGTTATGTTTATTTTTTTAAGCCAGTCTATTAAAATTCATCTCCATCTTCTTTCAAGGTTTTCTTTTTGTGTTCGCGACAATTCATTTGTTGAATTTTTAAAAACATCCCCTGATGAAGCATCGTTTTTTGCAAAAATAGCTGATTTCGAAAAACAACTCGATAGAGCGGAAACTTAGGTATTGGCAATATGCGCATTTTTCAATCATGGCGCTACCCTGCAAACTGGACCATTTTTCGTTTAGACGATCGTCTGTTGCTCATTTTGGTGGCTATTATTGTCGGCAGCTGTAGCGGTCTGGCATCCGTGATTCTTAACCGATCCCTAATGATTATGTTCAATTGGTTTCATCATTTGCGCCATTACTGGTGGGTCTTTGTGCTGCCGGCTATCGGCGCTGCGCTCTCTTCCCTGTTTCTGGAAAAAATCGTTAAAGAAGGGGCCGGGCACGGTGTGCCGGAAGTCATTTACAGTGTATCGCGTTACGGCGGCCTGCTCAGGTTCCGCTCAAGCTTTTCCAGGCTCATTTCCAGCGCTCTTACCATCGGCAGCGGAGGCTCGGCAGGTCCCGAAGCCCCGGTTGTTATCAGCGGTGCGGCGATCGGGTCCAATATCGCAAAATATTTTTCCTTAAATGACCGCCAGCGAGTAACACTTGTCGGTTGTGGAGCGGCCGGCGCAATATCTTCCATCTTCAATGCACCGATTGCCGGAATGGTATTCGCCATTGAAGTGATCATCGGAGAATGGAAATCCGTACATATTGTTCCCATTGCCATTGCGTCGGTAATGGGTACTGAAATCAGCCGCATCCTTCAGGGAAACCAGATTCCGTTCAGCCACCGCCTGTTCAATATCAGCCATATGGACATTCTTGCCTGCGTTGGATTGGCTGTATTGACGGCTGCGGCTTCTATTCTGCTCACCCGTCTGCTCAGATCCATGGATAAAATAGCAAAGAAATTGCCGGCCCCTTTATGGATACGAGCAGCCATAGGCGGTTGCGCGGTTGGCCTGATCGGCCTGTTCCTTCCGGAAGTTCTGGGTAAAGGGTATCATGTGGTTCAAACCACGATCGAAGGTGCTTTTTCACAGGGGCTTGTCATTGTGGGGCTTGCTACGATCGCAAAGATTGTTGCCACCGCTTTGACCCTGGGTTGGGGGGGATCCGGCGGAATATTTGCTCCCTGCCTGGTCATCGGAAGTCTTGCAGGATTGACTTATCACCATGGTCTTGCTTTATTATGGCCTTCTGTAACATGGGTAAACCAGGGATGCTTTGCTTTGCTGGGAATGGCGGGTCTTATCAGCGGGATGCTACAGGCGCCGCTTACCGGAATCTTTCTTATTGTTGAGATTACCGGAGGATATGAAGTTATCCTGCCGCTGATTATTGTATCTGCTATTACGACAAGTGTCTGCCATTATATTGAACCGGCGGCTTATTATATGAAAGAACTTGTAGACTATGGACACCTTTTAAGACCCGGCACCGATGCACGGGTTTTGTCCGATCTTAATGTTTCAGAACTTATAGAAAAGGACTGCATTGCCGTAACACAAAACATGCTGCTGCGCGATTTTATCGACATCGTCAAAAAATCTCATCGAAATTATTTCCCGGTGGAACATGAAGAGACCGGTCATTTTATGGGAATCATTCATTTGGACGATATCCGGCAGTATCTCTTCAATCCGGTCATGTATGATACGGTATTTTTAGGTCAGATCATGAACACCAGGGTTGAAGTGGTCTATCCTGACGACGATTTAGCCGATGTTATTCGCAAAATGGATGCGAATCGTCTTTTTTCCATGCCGGTTGTTGTGAACAACAGGTTCATCGGTCTGATTTCAAAAGGGCATCTTCTGGATCAATATCGCAAAGAGCTTATGGTTCAGACGAGCCAGTCAATTTGATGAAAAGGAGATTACAGAAAGGAGAGTCAAATGAATCACCAGCTGCTCCATATTTTCCGAAACAGCCCTCTGGGGAGAGAGACGCTGCTCCAATCGATCTATTTTTCCAAGCAGGTAGAAGTCACTCCGGTTATTTACATTCCCAAGTCCACTAAATTTTTAATGTATTTTGAAAACGACGTGGTGCAGATTGATCTTGACAATTCGTATCTTATGTCTCCGGACACCGCCCTTGAACACGCGACCGAGCTGTTGGAGCAAGCGGGCGTGGAACCCAGGTTCTTAGATCCAAAGCATTATACCGCCTCAACCCTGCCGGATATCCATACGAATTTCGACTACATGAGCTGCCCTCGCAGCATCAGCGACCTGTCTTCAAAAATCGGCCTGGGTTACATAGGGGGACGGGTCAGACGCATCGTTAAGTCCGCACAATTTCCGGTTCTTATCACCAGCCCGGTTTATAAAGAGTGGGAAAGTATCGCCGTGTTTTTCGGCGGTTCGGTCAATGCGTTCAATGCCTTAAAACTGGGATTTCGTATATGCAGAATTTCCGGCATGCCTCTTGACGTTTTTACCCTGGTAGAAAACAACTCACAGGAATCATATGAAAAGCTTATCAAGGACGAAAATTTAGAAACGGAAATGAGCCGTTATGTCAATACATGGCATTTTTTAAGAAACAAGGCGCTTGAAGAAAACCTCTATGATGTGCCTCATAACGCTTTGGTTGTCCTGGGCGCATATGGTCACCATCTTTTAAAAACTTTTGTTTTTGGGAGCAAAATGGAAAAAATTCAGTCTACCATATCTAACAATCTTTTGATCGTCGGCCCCAATTACACGGCAGCCATATAGGCGGTTATCCTTTTTTACAGAACCGTCACTTTTTTTGAGTAAGAGAGATATGTTTCAGATAACCGTCAATGACTTTCTGTGGATCTATTTGAAGCATTTCCGCATACTGTCTTAAAAAATTTTTTAAATAAACGTTGGGAGGAAGACTCTCGATCCGATTTTCTTCCATGGACTTTAAAACAGAAGCACTGATTTTAGTAACGGCATTAATTTCAGATAGTTCGATCCCTGCTGCTTTTCTCATCTTTTTTAAATCATCACCTGAAATCAAATCTTTAGAAAGTATTTCGTTGGAGAGCGTTTCGATTTCCTTTTTTCTCGATTTCTTTCTGACCCTTTCATCAAAATTGTCGCTGTCTGTCATATTACATGTATGGGCATGGGGCGGCTTTCTTTGATTTTGAATGGATGTAATTGACACTTCAATTTGTCCGGAATCCAGAAGAATAGTATCGTATGCGGCCCTTTTGTTTTCATCTATCAGCGTTGAATAAGCCTCTTTAACCGTTTTCAGAATGTTATCTCTTTCTTCATTTGAAAACAAAGAATAGGTAACCAGGGAATCCTCGTTATACATTGACAGCGCGTCTTGGTAAGCACGCTTGATCTCAAAAGAGGCGGAATTTGATGGAATTTTTAAAATTTCGTAATAATTCAGTCCCTCGAAATTTTTCATGATATTTCCCCTGTAACGGGTATCGATGGTCTGCGTTTGATTATCTTTTCCGTAATTTTTTTTATATCGATTGCGGGTGGTGCATAAGGGTATTTATGGATAAAAACTTTTTTTGAAAGAACTGAATCATGAATTCGCACATCATAACCGACATTTCCAAGAAACTGAAAATTAGAATAAAAATGCCTATTGCATAAGTCTTCAATTTTATCTCCAATGGTTGCATCTAAATTTTTGCGAAACTGATTTAAAATAAACTTGAATTTAAATTCACTTAAACGGTTTCTCAAAAAATTTTCACGATCAGGATCGTGTTTTAGCACTATTTCTATGATATCAGGCGATGCAATTGCTTCGTGATTTGGGCCAATAATAGCTTTCTTTACCGCAGAGTTAAAGGAGTGCCGTTTAACGATATGTTTCAATTTTCTTAAATAGACAGCTTTAATAAATCGAAAGGAATTTTCGATTGCTGTGGGTTCGGGTGTACATATAAAAATTCCCTGATTCGAGGTTAAGAAAAAATCGAGAGTGTTAAAATTTGTTCCGGTCCCAAGGTCGAGCAGAATGTAATCGAAAGAAAGCTTTTGTATCGCGTTTATTATTTTTAGTTTATGCACGTGTAACAAATTCGCGATTTCCATGGAACAGAGCGAAGAACTTATAAAAAATAGATTCTGTATAACGGTGGAAACAGCCGTATTCTCGAGATTCTTCACTGTTTTATCTAAAAATCTGTTTATCCCTCCTTGCTGGTCGTTAATCCCCAGCAAGGTGTGAAGGTTTGAACCGCCAAGGTCCAAATCGATCAGTACGACTTTTTTGCCCCACTTGGCCAGCAGTGCTCCAAGACTGGCTGTGATAAAGCTTTTTCCAACACCTCCCTTTCCACCGCCAATTGGATATATTTGGGTCATTTAAAATTGCACTCCTGATCGTTAGCCGGCATTTCTCATTATCAATGGCAATTCAGACCTTGTTACGAATCCATACCCGTGGATATGTCGAGGATTTTCGAGGATCCTTGATGCGCAACAGATCGGTGCAGATCGAGTAAAAAATCACTCGATTTAGATATTAATCATTAGAGACAGAACCGAGTATTTTATATAGCTTAATTTTGTAGTATAAGTCAAATAGATGCACGGCAATAATTGCCGTGATAAATCTGGGTATCCGGAACCAAAATGCACTGAGTCCCAGAGATAAAAACAGGGCCGGGTCTTCAACCATGGAGGCTATTCCACCATAAATTCCGGTAAGCATTCCGACAATAAGGGGCAGGGCTGGCTGCCATGGGGGGAAGATTCGGCAGATTCATAACGGGTTTTAAGAGGAAATCTATTTTCTCATATTTTCCGGATTGCAGGCAATACAGTCATATATGAGATTTTTAAGCCGTTGCTTTAGAACCGAGAAAGAGTAATTGCGTGTTGCAATTTCGTAGTTTGTCTCGATCATTTTTTGACGAAGTTCCTGGTTTTCAAGAACCTCTCTTGCCTTGCGAACGGCATCCTCTGTAACATAGCCGTCTATTTCTACGGCAAGGAACCCTTTGGGCTCGATGTCAAATGTATAAATTGAATATTTGTTTACAACTATGGGTTTGCGAAAGTATACGGCTTCGAGAAAGGCATTCCCAAACCCCTCAAAAGTGGACGGATACGTGACAAGGTCGGCATGTGGATAAATGTCATCAAGCGTGTAAATTTTCTTTCCGGTTTTCGTCATCCCTCTGTGTTCATTAATAATATCTGACACGAAAACAGTGTTGACATTCATAAGCTTTGAATATTCCATGATTCTTTGTTCATAATCGTAGCCTTCATCTCCGGAAGCATGGGAAATAATGAGCTTTGCCTTTTTCCCCAGCCTGTGGACTATTTCTATTGCATGTTCGATTCCTTTGCGTTTCACAACACGGGTCGGCTGGAGGATAAAAAGCTCATCATCTTCGATGCCAAGGGATTGCCGTACGTCTTTTGCGTAATCATCAACCGGAGGAGGCGGGGTTTCAAAGTCCATGACATTCGGAATAATAGTTGCCGAGATGCCTGTTCGGAGGCTTAATTGATTATCACCGGAAGAGTTTATGGTCACGTGCCGTATGGACGGCAAGTGGGGAGGAAATGCCATATTCAGGTATTCCCATACAGCATTTGTCAGAAACTGCTGGCGTTCCCAGAAAAAATCGTGATGGTGCGCTATTGTGGGTATCCCGGTTTCTGATATTACCTCGGTAATGGCAAGGCCTAAGGGAATATTCAACGGAATTGTCAGTGCATTTTCCGGAACTAAAAGGTCTATGGCAAATTTTTCGATGAATTTGTACAGTTCATCCTTTAATTTTCTTTTAATTGCCATAATTTTTTGCGTAACGTGCCGGTCGCGTTTATGAACCCCAAAGCAGTTATTGTAAATATCTTTAATTTCGGGATGTGTAAAATGAGCTTCTTCTGCCAGGTAGGAACAATCGGGTGGAAGATCAAGCTCGCCTGCAAAAAAGAAACATCGAAATCCTTGCCGTTGAAAAACAGTAGCCCATTTTGCTGTTTCAAGGGAGACACCGTCTGTCCCCGCAAAACGGGTTGAAATAAATCCGACATTGTGTACGGAACCGCAGAATTGACATTTTTCCATTAACCGCTCCTTTTGAAATTCGTTACTGGCTGCTCTTTGTTCGTTACCGGTTAAAATAAGGTATGCTATCCGTTTGCAGCATTTCTCGGAAAGAACTTAGGGGCTTCGCCCCAATTGGAATAATGGAATGATGGAATAATGGGTGAGCTTGTCCTGAACGAAGTTGAAGGAAACGAGTTTTTTACAATTAAAATGGTTTATTTCCGCCCTTACCCCCAATATTCCATCATTCCATCATTCCATTATTCCATTCTGATAGCATAAACAGGTTACCATTAAAAACTTTTATTTTTGATAAGTTGTAGAATTTCCGAGACGTTAAATTGCGAGGTCTGAATATTTTTCGATTCACGGGAATTCTAAATACTTTTAATGCATTTTTTTAAAAAACGATATCACGCAATATTTAAGCCAATTTTTCAGTCTGGATTTTCTTTTTAATCATAGATGATTTGTTTTATGATTCAAGTTAGTTCGCTTTGCTCACAATTGGAATAATGGAACAATGGAATAATGGAATAATGGGTTCTGGGAAAATGGAAATGTGGGTTATTGTAAAATTCATCTTGACAGAGAATTAAATAAATGAATAGCATCATTTTAAGATCAATATTCCAATATTCCATCATTCCATCATTCCATGCACGCGTTAAATATTTAAGCCTCAAAACTCTATTGTTTTCAATAGATTGTAGAAATTCCGAGACGTTTAATTAGATAACTTTTTGAAAGAACAATAAATTTACCCGCCGTAAGCCCTGAAAGAACACTTTTAGCGTCAAAAAAATGGATTTCAACAAAATATTGACGTTTTTTGCATATTTTTCACCTTTTCCCAAGCCCTATTTTTTATGTTTACACTGAAAACCCGGTCTTCTGCGCCAGGATTTTTACTATTTCACTGTTTGGTGAACAGCAACCAAACCGGTTTTAATTGCCATATGTTGTGTCATTTTTTTCTTGACATACAATATATACCTATGGTGTAAATCAATGCAATACTCTTAGTTTTTTTAACTTGGTTTTCAAATTATTTTTAAATTGCAAAATATCGAACAAAAAGTTATAGGTGATTAAAAAAAAGGATGTGCCATGATAAACACAGAAAAAAGAGTTGAGCGAAGGGAACATAAACGGTTTATGGTTCAGGAGGGAGTATATGCTTTGCTAAAAAATAATTCCTCTAAACTGGGTCAAATTAAAAATATCAGCAGAGGGGGGCTCGCCTTCAATTATATTGTTAATGGAGAGGAAATGCACGAATCCTTTAAGGTTGATATATTTATAAGCGGTCAAGGTTTTTGTTTAAAAGATATACCGTCTAAAAAGATTTCGGATTTGCATATAAATAATAAACTCCCCTTCAGCACCTTTGCCATACGGAAAGTTGGTATTCAATTTAATGAACTGAATCAAAGTCAATTATCACAGCTGGATAATTTCATGCGGGATCACACTGCCGGTGAGCAAAATTAAAAGTTGGTAACATTTTTCCGCTTTCCTGAAATACTTTTTTTCAAAACCACCACGTTTTTCCCTCCGAAAATATATCTCAATAAAATTTGTCGATTTGTTTTGTGTTCTTTTTCGACCGATTGAATAAAGTGATTTATCTTATCCTTTCAAATCAAATCTGTCCCACACTGACTTCAATGGTCTTATGGCCGCTGATACTGCAGAATATTCGTCCAACAAATACTCAGGGTAAACGCATTTGAATCCCAATACAGGGAGAACGCTCCACGACGGCGTGTATCTCTTTCCAACCGACTGAAACTTATGCTTAAGCACCCGTAAGCCCGAGCCGCGCCGGAGTTATTAAGAACAATTCGTCGCTAAATTATCCCATTGATTTTTTAAGTCATAATTTCATTCGGCTCGGGCTAACGCGTGCTAAAGCCCTTCAAACAGTCAGTCGGTTTCCAAGAGAAACACGCCGTCGCTACGCTGCACCGAAATTAAATGCGTTTACCCTGAACAAAGACTTTTACCCTCTTGATAATTACAAATAAATAAGGTAATAAAAACCGGTTAAGTGGTTGATCCATAATTAAACGTCTCGGAATTGCTGCAACCTGACAAAATCACAAGTTTTTTTATGGCAACCTGCTTATGCCATGGGCATGGAAGAATGGAATGTTGGAATATTGGGGCCAAGCCCCTAAGTTCTGGTTAATGAGGGACCAAATGGCCACGCCAAGCTATTGGGCCGATAATTATGTTGAAAAGAAGCGCTCCGGGGAAAAAGCTATCAGTATGATTAAACCGGGGCAAAGGGTTTTTATCGGTTCGTCTTGTGGAGAACCTCAATATCTGGTCAGGAAACTTGCTCAAGCGTCGGACACGTTTACGGACATTGAAATTGTCCGCCTGCTCAGCCTTGAAAGTACCCCGCTAACGCTAATAGCAGATAAAACAAAAGATCAAAGCTTTAATATCCGGTCATTTTACTTGGGATCCGCCAAGCCAAAAAGCCTTGCAAGAAACAAGCGTTTTATCACGCCCATGAACCTTTCGGCAGTGCCTCAGCTTTTTGAGAGCCGGCGCCTGCCCATACATGTGGCCCTTGTTCAGGTATCTGAACCGGATGATTTCGGATGGATGAGCCTTGGAATTTCGGTGGATATAACTATGGCTGCAGCCATGTCCGCCGACCTTGTCATCGCCCAGGTAAATTCCAGCATGCCCCGTGTGCTGGGCAGAAGCTTTATCCACGTGAACGATGTGGACGTGATTGTTGAGCATGAAGAGGAGCTTCTTACCGTTGGCGAGCTGCCGGAATTAGAGACCGCCAATGTTATTGGCCGGCTGATTGCACGGCTTGTTGATGACGGTTCGACCATCCAGATCAGTCCGGGGGCAACTCCACAGGCCATCCTTCTGGCATTTTCCGATAAAAATGATCTCGGGGTTCACACCCAATATGTTACCACCGATATCATGCGCCTTGTTTCAATGGGGGTGATTACAAACCGGAAAAAAGGATTTAACGAGGGCAAAATAATTGCGAGCAGTGCCATCGGAACAAAAAATCTTTATGAATATCTCGATGATAATCCGGCCATTGAGTTTCATCCTTCAGACTACGTAAATGACCCGGGTATTATTTCCCGCCATAACAAAATGATTTGCATGAACGTGCCCATGGCCATGGATCTTACCGGCCAGGTTGCTGCTGATGCACTCTCCTACAACTATTTTTCCGGTGTAACCGGTATGCTCGACTTTATCAGAGGAGCGTCCCGATCCCAAGGGGGAAAGTCTATACTCATGTTTACCTCAACATTCATGGATGCTAAAAAAAGCAGGATTGTCCCGATGTTAAGTGATACTGCAATCGTTGTTCCACGGGGTGATGTTCAATACGTAGTTACCGAATATGGAGCGGTAAACCTGTTTGGAAAGAGCCTGCAGGAACGAGCCATGGCCATGATCAGCATTGCCCATCCTGATTTTCGTGATGAGCTCTTGTTCGAGGCCAAAAAAATGGAGTTGCTCGGCGCCGAACGGATACTGTCGGAATCGGCTTATGGCATATATCCGATCAAACTGGAAGAGACACGGGAAATTAGCGGTGATTTGATCACCATAAGGCCGGCAAAACCGGTGGATGAGAGAAGAATCCAGGAACACTTTTACAATCAGGATAAAGATGACATATATTCCAGGTTTTTCCAGGCCAGGACCCGGTTTGTTCGCGACGATGTGGAGAGAATGTTCCAAATCGATTATATCAGAAATTTAACCCTTCTCGCCGTTGTTGGAGAATTTGGTTTTGGAAAGGTCGTAGCCGTTGGGGAATATCTGCTGGACCCGGCCAAGAACATAGCGGAAGTTGCCTTTTCCGTTAGCAAAGACTGGCAGGGAAAAGGATTGGGAAAGATCTTGATGCGAAAACTGTGCGAAGCTGCCCGAGAAAATGGAATTTCAGGTCTTACTGCTTACACCATGCCAAGAAACCAGGGTATGATAAAGCTTTTTAAAAGCTTACCTTATAAAGTCGTTATGGTTTATGACGGCGAAGTGGTTGAATTGACCTGCATGTTTAATGAAATCGAATAATATTAAATTTTATAATTTTAACTCATCTATTGACAAAAAAACAATCTCAATATAAATAACATTATTTGACAAGTTTTAAAGTCAATTCTTTTTCATATAGAATATTATAACGGACTAATTCTACTTAATAAATTACAGTTTTTGTTTGTGCGCAATTCTATTTATGATACCTTATTAAATTATGGCTACAAATCTACCGATGTAGATATTTTTTAACAAAATTCATATTAAGAAAGGAGGGGGTTGATTTTTTATCGGTGTCCTTAAGGTTTTTGATTTTGCTGCTCCTTTAGGACCCGTCGATGAGAGTTAAAACGTAATAATCTTTAATCATTAAATTTTTATCGTATAAAGGAGGGAACATTGGGCTTAGAAATATATAAAGAGTCTTATACCGGCAGTATAAAGGAGATCACCCTTGGCAAAGGGGACAAAGCCGTTACCGTCGGTGGCGAGACGTGCTATCCTTTTTACCATTTCGAAGGTGACATGCCCCACAAACCGGTCGTCGCCATGGAAGTGTGGGATATGGAGCCGGACGAGTGGCCGGTCGCTGCGCTCAGCCACTTCAAGGATGTGCTTTCAGATCCTGCGGCCTGGGCCAAAAAGTGTGTTGACGAGTTTGGAGCCGATATGATCGTTCTTCAGCTTAAGAGCACCGACCCCAATACACAGGATGCCAGTCCTGATGAGGCAGTCGCAACCGTAAAAAAGGTCCTTGAAGCCATTGACGTACCGTTGCTTATTTGGGGTACCGGCAACATAGAAAAGGATGAGGAGGTGTTAAAGAAAATTTCAGAAGAAACAACTGGTGAAAATCTAGTTATAGGGCCTGTGGAAGACAAGAATCACAAGGGTATCGGTGCTGCCGCCATGGGGTATGGACATACTGTTATTTCATCCTCGCCCATCGATATTAACCTTGCCAAGCAGGTCAACATTCTGCTTGAAAACTTAGGACTGTCGCTGGACCGTATGATTGTCGATCCCACAACCGGCGGTTTGGGTTATGGCATGGAATATTCTTATTCAGTAATGGAACGGCTCGGTATGGCGGCGTTGACCCAGGGTGATGACAAGCTGCAGATCCCGATTATCAACAACCTTGCCAACGAGATATGGAAGTGCAAGGAAGCCAAGTTGACCGCGGAAGAAGAGCCGATTTTAGGTGATCCGGAGAGACGGGGCATCCTTATGGAAGCCGTGTCTGCCGTAATTTATCTGCTGGCAGGGTCGAATGTTCTGATTATGAGGCATCCGGAGGCAGTAAGGCTGACCAGGGCTTTTATCGACCTGGCTTTAGACGGCGGAAGTGCTGCTAATGTTGCTTCCATAAGCAAACAGCTTGAGGATATTGACATCGATTTTGCATCTCTTGCACCGGAACCGGATCTGACAATAGAGGGATAAGAGCCCAGGAAGGTGCAACAAAGCAAGAATCTAAAGCGAGTCAGATGTTGGGCCGGCTGAACAGAATGCAAAAAAGAAAATAAAAAAAATACGAGGAGGAACCTCTAATGGCAGAAGAAATAAAAGAAAAGGTGAAAAAGCCGAAAAAGATGGCTGATCCGAAAGCGATTTCCATTGATCCTGCAACTCAGGAGATGCAAGCCCGGGCTCAGGAACTGGGAATCGATACGGTTTATGACAGAGCGGTACAAATGAAACCCTGTAACATCGGCGTGCAGGGTACCTGCTGTAAAAATTGTTCCATGGGGCCGTGCCGTCTCCCGCTTCCCAAAGCGGGAATCGAGGGAGAGGACACCCGAAAGGGCCTGTGCGGCGCCACGGCCAATACCATTGCGGCGCGTAACTTTATCCGGATGATCGCAGGGGGTGCTTCCGCCCATTCAGATCACGGCCGTGGTGTGGCCGAAGTTTTCATGGCTGCTGCAAAAAAGGAAACCGATGCTTACAAGATTAAAGATGTGGACAAACTCTTGCTGATCGCTCCCTGTCTGGGTGTTGAAACCACGGTTGAAGTTGAGGGCGAGCAGGTTAACCGAAAAACGGATGAAATCGCCCTTGAAGTGGCTGAAGCCGCAATCAATGAATGGGGAAAGTACGAGGGCGAACTGTTGTACGCAAAAAGAGCGCCCCAACCCCTTTATGAAAAATGGAAGAAGGCCGGTGTTATTCCCAGAAATATTGATCGGGAAATTGTGGAGATCATGCACCGCACCCATATCGGTGTGGACATGGATTATAAAAATCTGATGAAGCAGGGATCCCGGGCGGCCATTGCCGACGGCTGGGGCGGATCCATGCTGGCCACGGATCTCCAGGACGTTCTTTTCGGAACTCCCTATCCCATTCAGTCCGAGGCCAATCTCGGGGTCATGAAGGAAGATCATGTAAATCTTATCGTACACGGCCATGAGCCGATTCTGTCCGAGATCATCGTTGCGGTGGCCCAAACCCAGGAAATGAAGGATTACGCCAAGTCAAAAGGGGCCAAAGGGATTCAGCTCAGCGGTATCTGCTGTACGGCCAATGAACTCCTTCAGCGCCACGGCATCCCCTCTGCGACAACGTTTTTGTCTCAGGAGCTTGCCATCATCACCGGCGCCTGCGACGCCATGGTGGTGGATATCCAGTGTATCATGCAGAATCTTGCCAACGTGGCCAAATGCTTCCATACTCACCTGATTACCACCCATCCCATTGCCAGGATGGAGCAGGATAATGTGATCCATATTGAGTTTGACGAGCATCATGCCGTAAGAGACGCCGAGCGGATCGTCAAGATGGCCATCGACAATTTTGAGAACCGCAAAGCAGAGGTCATGATTCCCCAGCATAAAGCCGTCCAGATTGCCGGCTTTGGCGTGGAATCCATCGAGTACCACCTGGGCGGAACCTTCCGGGGATCTTATTTTACCTTAAATGACAATATCATTAACGGCCGTATCCGGGGTGTGGCCGGTGTGGTGGGCTGCAACAATGCCCGTACAGTACATAATAGAGACCATGTTACGGTAGTGAAAGAGCTGATCAAAAACGATGTGCTGGTCCTGACCACGGGCTGCAACGCAATTGCCTGCGCTATGGAAGGACTGCTGACGCCGGAGACCGCGCAGGTATTCTGCGGGCCGGGTCTGGCCGAAGTTTGTGAGACCGTGGGTATCCCGCCGGTTCTCCACCTGGGCTCCTGTGTTGACAACAGCCGCATCCTGCTGGCTGCCACCGAAGTGGTAAAGGCCGGCGGACTTGGAAATGACATTTCCGATCTGCCCGCGGCCGGAAGCGCGCCCGAGTGGATGAGTGAAAAGGCTATCAGCATTGGCCATTATTTTGTGGTATCCGGTGTGTACACGGTTTTTGGCGTTACCCTGCCCACTTCCGGCGCTCCGGTGTTCCATGATTATATTTGCAAGGAGCTGGAAAATATTTACGGCGGTATGTGGGATATTGAGCCGGATCCGATCAAACATGCTCAATTGATGATTGCCCATATCGACAAAAAACGCAAGGAACTCGGAATCGACAAGGCCAGGGAAAGGGTGCTCATGGATATGGCGGATCGCCAGGCACTTGAGGCATAATATATTGCATTATCATAACTGAGGTTAAAATAAATCCTCAACGAAGGAGGAAAGTATGTCGAAATTAGTAGCATTTGCTGCCATTCAGGGCGGCTACAATG
>Ga0315543_1001249_pt1 | contig 28138 bp, 26 predicted proteins | sample SalMarSW160210MG_2_FD_203098 | JGI IMG/M metagenome (GOLD analysis project Ga0315543, IMG submission 203098) | Salt marsh sediment microbial communities from the Plum Island Ecosystem LTER, Massachusetts, United States - Salt Marsh Sediment SW1601-210 ... | reverse complement strand
CAGCGGCACAAACCCCAATTCCCCCACAATCGCCTGTCCCCCCGGTGAGCGGATCCAGGCCAGGTAGTCGGCAATGGCCCCCTGCGGCTCACCATCGGTGTACACGTAGAGATCGCGGGCAATGGGGTAGGCCCCGCTGTTGACTGTCTCGATGGCCGGCAACACAAACGGCCCCTCCGGTCCGGCAGCGACGGCGACCGTCTTCTGGTCGGGGGTCACGTACCCCAGCCCATCGTAGCCGATAGCGTTGGGGTTCTGGCGCACCTCGGCGCTGATCCCCTCCGACGACGGCATCAGCAACGTATCGGGGGAGAAGAGCGTCGTACCGCGTTTGTCCCCCAGCCGCACCACCTGCTCCAGGAAGTAGACGTGCGTGCCGGAGTTCGATTCCCGCGACAGAAGCACGATCGGGCGGTCCTCGCCCCCCACCTCCGACCAGTCGGTGATGCGGCCGCTGAAGATGTCCGAGAGTTGCTGCAGCGTGAGCCGGTCCACCGGATTGGAGGGATGGACGACAACGGCGATGGCGTCGCGGGCGACGACGTGCTCGACCGGCGTGATGCCATTGGCCCGGGCCGCCTCCACTTCCTCCGGCTTCATCTGGCGGGAGGCGTTGGCGATGTCCACCGTGCCGTTGACCAGGCCGGCGATGCCGGTGCCGGAGCCGCCGCCGGTCACGGCGATGCGCACGTCGGGGTTCTCCGCCTGATACGCCTCCGCCCAGGCCAGTGCCAGGTTGACCATCGTGTCGGATCCGACGTTCTGGATGGCGACGCCAGTCGCCCCCGCCTCCCCCTCAGCCGGGCGGCAGGCGACGAGCAGAACGAGCAGGACACAGACCAGGACACAGAGGATGAGAGGCTTACGCATGCCGGGCAGATTATAACACCGGCGGCCCAGACAGGCAACACGTCTCGTAGCGCCATCAACCAGGCGGCAGGGGTCGGTGGGCGAACTGTGTCACAGGATGGCAGGATGTCAAGCCCGGCACGACGGCGCGGCGAACATTACAGCCGCGAGCATATCACGCTGGGGACAGAGTGGCCCACCGCCACCACGCGGAGTGTTGAAACACCCCGCTGATACTCCAAACCTGTTGGAAACAGATTTCGCCAGTGCGTTTTCAACGCACTTCGTGGTATCAGCCGCTGATTTCAATCATCGGCGGGCAGCTGTCCCAAATACGATACGCTCGCTGCAGCCTCGATTGCGCGCTGTGCGGGGCGGGGTATAATTAGCGCCACAGATGGGAGGTGGAAAGGCAATGGCAGATAGAACCACGATAATCGTCAGCGACCTGCATATGGGAGCAGGATTCCGCACCCAGTGTGATCCGCTGGACGACTTCGACAAGGACGCTGAATTTGCCGGTCTGCTGCGCGAACTTAAAGTCGAGAGCGAGCGAGATGGGCGGGAGATCGAGTTGATCGTGGACGGGGACTTGGTGGACTTCCCCCAGATTCCAGCCGTCGAGGAGTTCGACCCCAGCGTCGTCTACCCACCCCAGGGCTACAGCACTACGCTGGAAGCGGATAGCGTCAAGAAGATGAACCTCGTCGTCGCGGGGCACAGGGACTTCTTCGCCGGCCTGCGCGACTTTCTGAGCCCTGGCCCCCCGCGCCGCACGCTGACCATCATCAAGGGAAACCACGACGTCGAACTGCACTGGCCCGGCGTGCAGCAGCGCATCCGTGAGGCGGTGGGGGCGAGCGGGGAGCAGGCTGGCCTGGTGCACTTCGAGGAGGTCTGCATCCACCGCGACGGCCTCTACATCGAGCACGGCAACCAGTACGCAGCCTACTGCGACCGGCTGGATAACTTCGAGAACCCCGTTGACCCCCAGTACCCGCAGCGCCTGACCCTCACGGCCGGTTCCCGGGCACTGATCGAGGCGTTCAACCCGGTCGAGCGGGAACGGTACTGGATTGACGGCGTCAAGCCTATGACGGCGCTGATCTTCTATCTCCTGAAGTGGGACTTCGACTTTGCCATGCGCGCGCTGGCCAGCCTGTTGAAAGGGGTGCCGATCCTCGTTCCGAAAGCGATGGCCGCGGATCAGGAGACACTGCTCGCCGAACTGGATGACGAGGTGCGGAGGCAGGCGCTGGCCACGCAGTATGCCGCTGATGCCGATTTCCGCCACGACTTCAACGCGCGCGTTCTATCGGCCATGGAGACGCTCCACGAACCAGCGGGTCCGGGGATACTTGCTGGCCCACCCGTCGCCTCAGCGCTGGAACTGGGCCGGCGGGAGCAGGAGCGGGCGCGACTGGCGCTGGGCCGGGCAGCACAGAAGATCGCCACAGAAAAGGGCGTCAAACTGGTCGTGTTCGGTCACACCCACCTCGCCGGGGATGAGCCGCTGGAGGGCGGCGCCCGCTACCTCAACTCCGGCGCCTGGGTCTGGTGCCACGACTTCAGCACGGCGGACGAGGCAACCTGGCGCGAGTTATTCGAGCACCCGGAGCACTTCACCGGTGACCGTTACCTGACCCACGTGCGGGTGGACTACGACGCGGCCGGCCAGCCGGTGGGACGGCTGGTGGAATACACCGGCCAGCCGCAGCCCGGTGGGTGCCTGGGGCTGCTTATGCGGGCCTGGGCATGGGTGCAAAGGGGACTTTAGGAGGTGAACCAATGTCCAACGAGAGAACAGATCAGAAAGGGCAGCCGCCGCACGCCTGGCTGCCAGCGGTGGCGCTCAAGTTCCTGGTCTTCCTGACCTTCGCCTTCGTGCTCTTCGAGGCGACGGTGGGGCTGGGGGAGCGGGACCTGAGCGGCAACCGGGTGTGGGTCATCGTCGCGGGGATGGCGGGGCTGTTGCTCCTGCTGAGCATTGACCGGCTGACCGCGCTGCGGGTCACCCCCACCGGCCTGGAGGCGACGCTGGTCGAGGTCAAAGCCCACGCGCTGGAGGAAGTCGGCGCGCTGGAGGACCGGGAGGTGGCGGAGGCGGCGCGGGCGCAGATCCTCCAGGCCAAAAGCCCGGACCAGGTACAGGCGGCGATGGCTGTGGCGGTCGAACTGAACGTCAACCGGGTGGTGGAGCGGGTGAAGGAGGCCATCCGCCAGAAGCGGAAACTGTACGTGCGCTACCGGCCCGACCAGGGAAGGCCAGTGGAGACCTACCTGGTCGCCCCGCTGGACGTCAAGGCGGGCAAGACCCCGGCGACGCGGGCCAACGACTACCTGTGGGGCCATTCCTACGAGCACGAGAGCGTCGTCTCGCTGCGCCTGGGGCGCGTGCTGGGGGTCGAACTGAGCGAGGAGACCTTCGACCCGGCGGAACTGATGGCGGGGTGGAAGAAGACTCCGGAGTGGAATGTGGCGCGAGAGTGGTGACTGGATGCTGGATGCTGGTTGCTGGATGCTTGATGGCTGGTCGGCGGTGAGGGCCGCGCCGCCGTGAACAGGCGGCGCTGGGAGGAGAACAGCCCAGCCCCGGCTCTTCAGGCCGGGGCGGCTTGGAGGCAGAGGGAAGGGGGGAACCATGAAACCATTCCGCGAACACGTCGCCGTCGCCGTTGACGGCGGCGGCATCAAGGGAGTGATCGCCGCCCGTGCGCTGGCCATACTGGAGGATCACCTGGGCCAGTCGTCCCACGAGGTCTTTCGACTGACGGCGGGCACCTCCACCGGCTCCATTATCTCGGCCTGCATCGGCGCGGGGCTCGGCGGCGCGCAGATGCACCGGCTCTACTGCGAACTGGGCGAGACTGTCTTCCGCAAGACCTGGCGCGCCTGGCTGTGGCCGCTCACCCGCTACCGCTACCCCCACGGGCCGCTGGAAGCCGCGCTCAAGCAACACGTCGGCGAGATGACCATGGGCGACTTCTGGTCAGCCGACCTGCCCACCGACGTGGTCATCACCGTCTTCGACCTGGTGGACAACCGCACCCGCTTCGTCAAGCCGTGGAAGGAGGAATATGCCGCGTGGCCGGTGATCCGGGCGGTGCTGGCCTCATGCTCGGTGCCCACCTACTTCCCCGTGGTCGAGGGGCGGTACGTGGACGGCGGCGTGGGGGCGTACGCCAATCCCTGCTACCTGGCCGCCTACGAGGCCCGCTTCTGCCTGGGTTGGGACCCGGCTGAGACGACGCTCGTCAGCCTGGGCACGGGCCGCAGTCCGCACACGCTCCAGCCCGGCGATGCCGACCGCTTCTGGGCCTGGGACTGGATCGAGCCGGTGCTGGGGGCCTTTCTCCAGTCGGCCGATGACCAGCAGGTGCACCTAGTGCGCACCTTCTTCGAGCAACTCGACTTCCGCCGCTTTCAGGTGGACCTGCGCGAGCCCATCGAGATGGATGACTCCAGCAAGATCCCCGAACTCACCGCCTATGGGGAGGAACTGGGGCGCAAGATACTGGGCGACGAGACCGACCGGGCGCTGGAGATCACGGCCAGCCACGCGCCACGCCGACCGTAGAGTACACGCCACCCTGAAAAGGCAATGGTAGGGGATTACAGCCTCCGCCACGCACAGGACGGTTTTCAGGTTCCAGGTTCCAGGTTCCAGGTTCCAGGTTCCAGGTTTCAGGTTCCAGGTTCCAAGTTGCAGGGAAAGTCAACCTGCAACTCTAAAGCATCCACCCGGCATTTGACGCAAGCGCCCAAAATGTGAGAAATTTCTACACCCGCTGGCGCTTTAGCCTCAATTGTGTATAATAGCCACCGTTCTGAGCACATGGTCAATCTCTGATCGCCATCTGCCAACATAGCAGCCAGTCGCAAAGGCTTCGAACATGCAAATCTCTCTTCAGCAAATCATGTTCATCATTTTCAGTGCCATCACGCTGGGCGGGGCCCTGCTGGTGGCAATCAAGCGCAACGTTTTTCACGCCGCGCTCTTTCTGACCCTGTCATTCTTCGGCGTCGCTGGGCTCTACGCGCTGCTGGAAGCGCCTCTACTGGCCAGCGTCCAACTCGCTACCACCGTCCTCATCATCTTCGCCATCAGGCGCACGCGGGAACCACTGAGCCGCCAGCAATCCCAGGTCACTCGCCAGTGGTGGGCGGCGGTCATCGTCGCGGTGCTGCTCTGCGCCCTGCTGGGCTGGGTCATCCTGGACCAGGACTGGGGCGGGAACGCCGGACTGGTCCCCGAAAACAGCATCGCCCTCCTGGGCACGGCGCTGGTGGACCCGGCGGGGCTGGCGCTGCCCTTCGCGTTGGTTCCGATAATGCTGCTCATCGCAGTCGTCGGCGCGGTGACAATTGCAAGGGAGCGGTGATAATGGTTCCTCTGACCTGGTATCTTGTCTTGGCGGCGATGCTCTTCTGCGCGGGCCTCTATGGTGTGCTGGCGCGACGCAACGGTATCGCCATCCTGATGGGCGTCGAACTGATGCTCAACGGTGTCAACATCAACCTGGTGGCCTTCTGGCGCTACCTGGAGCCGGAGGCGGCGACCGGGCAGGCATTCGCACTGTTCGTCTACGCCGTCGCCGCGGCCGAGACGGTCGTGGGGCTGGCGCTCATCGTCGCCCTGTGGCGCACGCACGGCACCGTCACACTGGAGGACGCAGACCTGCTCAAAGGTTGATTCGTTCATTGTTCATTGGCTCATTGTTCATTGATTATGTCAATCCTTAGCCTGACCTGGCTGATCCCGCTCTTCCCCTTCCTGGCCTTCGTGGCCATCGCGCTGGGGGCTCACCGGAACACAACCGCCAGTCATCGCCTGGCTATCGGCGCTGTCGCCACCTCCTTCATCCTGGCGCAGGTCGTCTTCTGGAAGGCAGTGTTCCTCCCGGTGGGCGGAGGGGACGCGGCCTTCGAGAGCGTCACCGGCTGGTTCCCCATCGGCAGCGGCGTCTTCCAGACCAGCGTGTGGGTAGATCCGCTGACGGCGGTGATGCTCTTCGTAGTACCACTGGTCTGCCTGCTGACCTTCGTCTACAGCGTGGGCCACGTGCGGGACGACCCGCGCTACAGCCGCTTCTTCGCCTACCTCTCCCTCCTCGCCGCCAGCATGCTGGGACTGGTGATCTCCGGCAACCTGCTGATGCTCTTCTTATGCTGGGAGGTGGTGGGGCTGTGCTCCTATCTCCTGATCGCTTTTCGGGTCGAGAAAGAAGCGGCCTACCGCGCCGGGCTGAAGGCTTTCCTGGCCACCAAAGCGGGCGACGTGCTTCTGCTGCTGGCCCTGCTGGTGCTGTGCTCAGCCGCCGGTTCGCTGCAGTACCGCGACATCTTCGACGCCGGGACGTTGGACGCGCTGGCCCGCACCGGATTCCTGGGCACGCGGTTCCCGGTGGCGGCGGTGGTCGCGCTGCTGATCTTCGGCGGAATGGTGAGCCAGTCGGCCCAATTCCCGCTGCACGTCTGGCTGCCCGACGCAGTGGAAGGCCCTGCCCCCGCCTCGGCTCTCATCCAGTCCGCGACTATGATCCCGGCCGGCGCCTACCTGATGGCACGTTGCTTCCCCCTGTACACGGCAGCCGGGGGCGAGGTTCAGATGGTGATGGTAGCCGCCGGTGCCTTCACCGCCCTTCTTGCCGCGCTAATCGCCATGGCGCAGGACGACGTCAGGCACGTGCTGGCCTTTTCCACCATCAGCCAGTTGGGCTACATAGCAGCCGCGCTGGGCATTGGCGCTTACGTGGCCGGGGTGTTTCACCTCATCACCCACGCCTTCTTCAAGGCACTGCTCGTCCTGGGAGCGGGTTCCATCACCCACGGGATGGAGCACGGACTCCCCTCCCCCTCGCAGGGGGAGGGGTTGGGGGAGGGGGTCCCCTTCGATCCCAACAACGTGAAGAACATGGGCGGACTGGCGCGGCGGCAGCCGATCACTTACTGGACTTTCGTCGCCGGCACACTGTCACTCTCTGGCTTCCCGCTTCTCACGGCGGGTTTCTGGTCCCAGGAGGGAATTCTGGACGCGGCCTACGAGATACACCGCCCGGCCGTTTTCTGGATGCTGGCGGTCGCAGCCGGCCTGAGCGCCTTTTACGCGGCGCGGCTGCTGTGCCTGATCTTCCTGGGCCGGCCGCGCAGTGATGCCGCCGCCAACACCCACGAGAGCGAACGAAGTATGACGACCCCGCTCGTCGTCCTGGCGGTTTTGACCGTCTGCCTGGGCTGGGGAGGAGTGCTCCCCGATTGGTTCCATCGCTTCGTCGGAAACGGCCACGCAGCGGAGGCGGCGCACTTCGCCTGGCAGCCACTGGCTATCTCAGCCGGCTTCACGCTGGGCGGGCTGCTGGTGGGGTATCTGATCTACGGTTGGGAGCCACTGTGGGCCGGGCAGATGGACCGCCTGGAGGTTGGGATGCGCCAGGTGTGGCTGGGCTGGCTCTACGACGCGCTGCGCCACCGCTTCTACTTCGACGAGTTCTACCAGGCGACCTTCGTCCGCGGTGCAGCGGGCCTGGCCCGTGCCTGCGCCAGTTTCGACCACATAGTGCTGGATGGGGCGGTTGGATTCGTCGCAGAAGCAGGGCGGGCAGCGTCGCGGGCCACCAGCCGTTGTGACGCGCTCGTGGTAGACGGGGCAGCCAGCGGAGTGACATGGATTGGTCGGGCAGCGCCGGAGGTTGCCGGTCGCTTTGACACGCTGGTGGTGAACAGAGCGGTCAGCCTTGTAGCACGGATGAGCCGGACAGCGTCGGAGGCTGCCGGTCGCCTTGACGTGCTGGTGGTAGACGGAGTGGTCAATCTGATGGGACAGGCGATCCGGGCGCTCTCAGAACTCAGCAGTCTCCTCGACCCGCATGTCCTCGATCCCCTGGCAAATGCAGCCGGCCACGTGACGCGCGCCATCGCAGGCGCGAGCGGTGTTTTCGACGCCCGCGTCGTGGATGGTGCAGCGGAGGGAGTGGGCAACGCGGTCAGAGCGGGCGGGCGTTTCACCCGCCCCATGCAAACTGGCCGGGTACAGAACTATGTCCTGGTCGCCTTCATCTCCATACTGGTGCTGGTGGCGATGTATTTCATCACGGTGTACTTCGCGTGGTGGTGACAGTAAAGGCGAGGCAAGTCGGAGAGCAGAGATTTTTTTACGCCGACACCACTAATCCAACTTGCCTCGCCCTTACCCCACCCCAAATTATTGAAAAGATACGGAGGACGTGACATGACGTATTTCCCAATTCTGAGCGCGATCATCTTCGCCCCGCTGGTAGGCGCATTGCTGATCCTGGTCATCCCCCGCGAGGACGCCAAGACGATCAGACGGGTGGGAACTGCCTTCGCCTTCCTGACACTCGTCCTGGCCGTCATCTTATGGGTGGAAGTGACCCGCATGGGAGCGGGCAAGGTACAGTTCGAGGAATCGTACCCCTGGGTTCCCACCTTCCAGGTCTCCTTCCACGTGGGGGTGGACGGCCTCAGTGCGCCGTTGGTCCTCCTGACCACGTTGTTGACGACGCTGGGCCTCTTTTATTCAGCCCGCACCATCAAAGATCGGGTCAAGGAATACTATCTGCTGTTTCTTGTGCTAGAGATGGGGCTATGCGGTGCCTTCCTCTCCCTCAACCTGGTGCAGTTCTACGTCTTCTGGGGGTTGGTTATGGTGCCTGCGTTCCTGATCATCGGCGTGTGGGGCGGGGAGCAACGGGAACACGCGGCGATCAAATACATTATCTACACACTGTTGGGCAGCGTGGCGCTGCTCCTGGCGATCCTGAGCGTCTATGTGCAAACCGGTACCTTTGAGATCGCGGAGGCAGCAGCCACCCGGCCCTTCCACGGCGCTGAGCAATGGACGTGGGCCTGCCTGGCGTTCTGGGGCTTCTTCGTTGGTTTCGCCGTCAAGATGGCCTGCTTCCCTCTCCACAGTTGGCTGCCCGACGCGCACACTGAGGCCCCCACGGCGGGGAGCGTCGTTATGGCCGGCGTGCTGATGAAACTGGGAGGCTACGGGCTGATACGGGTGGCGCTGCCGCTTTTCCCTGAGGTGTTCCGCTACTTCGTCGTGGACGTGCCCATCATCCCCATCCTGGCCGTCATCAGCATCGTCTACGGGGCGCTGGTCTGCATGGCGCAGTGGGACCTGAAGCGACTGATCGCTTATTCCTCAGTGGCGCACATGGGCTACGTCACGCTGGGCGTGTGCGCAGCCGCGGCCAGCGTCGGGATGCTGGACAGCCAGGAGGCCCTCAACCTGGCCACGACCGGCCTGAGCGGTGCGGCGATGCAGATGTTCACTCACGGCATCATCACCGGAGGGCTGTTCTTACTGGTGGGCATCCTCTACGAGCGCGCCCACACCCGCGACCTGAAAGTCTTCGGCGGGCTGGCGAGCCAGATACCTTACTACTACGGCATCACGATGGTGACGTGCCTGGCCGGCCTGGGACTGCCGGGACTGTGTGGCTTCTGGGGTGAGTTCTTCGTCTTCCGGGGAACAGTGCGCTTCATCCCGACCTACGCCTTCATCGGCGTCCTGGGCCTCGTTTTCACGGCGGCCTACACGCTCTGGAAGGTCGTACAGCACCTTTTTTGGGGCCGGCTCGACAAGAGAAAATGGGGCCGGCTGCAGGACATGACCTGGTGGGAGAAGGTGACGATGTGGCCGCTGGTGCTGGTGATGGTGGGTTTTGGGTTCTACCCCGCCCCGATCCTGGAGTTGCTCAACGCGGCTGCGAGGACGTTGCTGGAGGGGTTGCCGTAGGGTTTTGGGCGGGGGAATGGTGGCACAACTATAGTTGGGCGGCTGGCTGGAGAACAACTGCAACGGTTAATCTTTGGTGAGGACAAGATGGACTATTCCAGAATCATAGAGGAGTTGAAGCAGGCATCGTTGTTTGATTTGTACAGATTGCAAGTTGCCATAAGCCATCAACTGGAAAACCCGCAGCGTGTTCAGGAAATCAAAAGCCAATTGAAGCCCGGTCAGTATATTACCTATTTTGATACAGCAGAGAATAGGCTAGTCGAAGCCACAGTGATCAAACTGAAGAGAACACGTCTGTTAGTAGAGAATAAGCACGACAAGCAGCGATGGAACATAGCCTTCTATTGTGTCAACCTGGATAGTGTAGATACAGACATCACACTCTCGTCAAAAATGGGACTGGACAAGAGTCAGGTCAAAGTCGGTGATAGGGTAGGTTTTCGGGACAGGCAAAATAATGATGTGTATGGTGAAGTGATTAGACTAAACCGCAAGACGGCTACAATCTTGACAGATGACCATACGAATTGGCGAGTTGGTTATGGGCTGTTACACCTGGTGATAGACGGTGAGCGAGGAAACCCGAAATTGATTGCAGGTGAGATTATCAACAGAGTATGAATCGGTCATTAACAGATCAATTGACAAAATGTGAATGTTGCCCGCGCAAATGCGGGGTGAACCGGCTCGAAGGACAAACTGGTTTTTGCAAGATCAGTTCCAGTATTCAGATTTCCCACGCCGGTCTACATTTTGGAGAAGAACCCCCCATTTCTGGGACAAGAGGTTCCGGGGCCATCTTTTTTGCCGGATGTAATCTTTGCTGCGTGTTTTGCCAGAATTACCAGATCAGCCAGGAATTTCAGATGGGCCGTACCCGGACTCTGACTACATACGGGCTCGTATCTGAAATGCTGCGCCTTCAGGACAAAGGCGCTCATAATATCAATTTCGTCTCACCTTCTCACGTGATTTTTCAGATGGCCGATGCCATTCAGGTGGCCAAGGGAAAGGGACTCGTTGTTCCTGTCGTGTATAACTCCAATGGTTATGATTCAGTGGAAGCGCTCCGGCAGATTCGGGGTCTCGTGGACATTTATCTCCCGGATATCAAGTATATGGAAAACGAACCTGGAAAGCGGTTTTCTATGGTGGACGATTACGCGGATATCGTCCCTGGGGTTCTCAGGGAAATGCTGGGTCAGGTAGGCCACCTGGAAATGGATGATGATGGTATCGCGGTGCGGGGATTGCTGGTCCGGCATCTGGTATTGCCCAACTACCTGGGTAACAGCCGGAGATGTCTCCGCTTTCTGGCAGACTTGTCTCCGGATATTTCTGTCAGCATCATGTCACAGTATTCTCCTCAATATAAAGCAGGTGATTATCCCGAGATAAATCGGACTCTGACAGAAGATGAATATGATGAGATCACAGACTATGCGCTTGATCTTGGCCTGGAGAATGCCTTTATACAGGAACTCGAAAGTCAGGATCATTACCTGCCCGATTTTGATCAGGAACGTCCTTTCAACTCGACTTGTTCCATTCCTGGCTCTGCTGGGCCTGAACTGACGGACAGCGAACTCAGTAACAGAGCACCCGTGCGGCGGGTGAAACGCGAATCGTTGGATGTCGCCTTCGCAGTAACATCGGGAAGAGAAAATGGAAGAGAATGCAAAAAGCGCGGACTATAAGAGTCGAACCCCGATCCTTGTTATAATCGGTGGCCTGCTAATGCTCATCGGTGGGGTTGCAGTTTTCCTGGGGCCAGTTGAGATGTATTGCTTCTACCTCTTTTCTGAGGGTGGTCGCTTTCACTATGAAGGCTTTGGATTTGGCTCTTTCATGTTTGGCAACATCGCCTGCCAAATCATGGGGTACTACCTTATCGCGCTGGTGCTCATTCCTCTCGGTTATGGACACCTCAGAGTGCGTCGTTGGGCTAGACCCCTGGCCCTGACCTTGCTCTGGTTCTGGCTCATCGTCGGTGTGCCTTTGATTCTTGTGTTCTTGTTTATGTTGCTTTCGGCCAAAGACCTATCTCCCGCTGCCGCGTTGACTGTTGCTGTCTTGTTAGGGTTGTCCTACCTTGCAGTCCCAGGATTGCTGATTCGGTTCTACCGGAGCCGCAACGTCAGATTGACCTTTGAGCACAGGGACCCACAGACCTATTGGATTGAGAGGCTGCCTATACCAATCCTGGTGTTGTGCGCTCTGTTCTCGTTCTACCTGGTTGCTTTGCATGTTCTCATCTTCTTCAACGGATTATTCCCGCTCGTTGAAGTCTGGGTATCCGAGCTTGCGGGCATCTTTCTGCTTGATATTTCGATACTGTGTTTGGCATGTCTGCTCTGGGGTACATTGAGGTTAAGAAAGTGGGCCTGGTGGGGCGCCTTGCTCTACTTTGGGCTGATGAGCATATCCTGGATTGTAACACTGGCCAAGTCCAGTTGGTCGGACATTCTGCTAAAGATGGATTTCCCGCCATTCGAGATGGAGATATTGCAGAGATTGCCGTTTCAAGGGTTTCATTTTGCAGTGCTGGTTGGAGTTCCTCTTCTCCTCACTTGGGGGACTATCATTCGAGCGAAGCGCTATTTCGAGGCAGAGGGTCAAGTTTTGGCTACAGAAGACTGAAGAAACGACGAATTGAGGAGACCGGCGGCGGGACGTGACGTAGTGAGAGAAGGTGACGATGTGGCCGCTGGTGATGGAAGGGTTTGTTGTTGAAAAATCACTTGGGAGGTAATGAAAATGTTGACATCCATACTCACGCTACTGGCCACACTCTCGGCCTCTATCCACATCCGGGCGGAATATCGCGGCCCACGGCAGCACATTTACATCTTCAAACCCCTGACGATGGCATTTATCTTGCTGATCGCCATCCTGGGACAGGCCACCTTGTCGTTCTACAAGTATATGATTATCACCGGTCTCGTCTTTTCCCTGGCGGGTGATGTTTTCCTGATGCTGCCCTCGGACCGATTCGTGGCCGGGCTGGTTGCCTTTCTCATTGCGCATCTTTTCTACATCGCGGCGTTCGTGTCAGAGATTAGTGCGCTGACATGGTGGTCATTAGTTCCCGTTGTTATCTACGGCATTGTTATCTACACTATTCTCGCCCCCTCTCTCGGCAAACTAAAACTGCCGGTACTCATCTACGTTGTGGTCATCCTGATTATGGCCTGGTTAGCCTGGGAGCGGTGGAGCCAAACGGGTCAAAGCGGGGCGCTTCTGGCCTCCGTTGGGGCAGTCTTGTTTGTCATTTCGGACACAATTCTGGCGATCAATCGCTTCCGAGGGGCGTTCAAACCTGCCCGCGCCTTGAACCTGACCACTTACTTCGCTGCGCAGTGGTTGATTGCCAGTTCGGTAGGGGCTTTGGTATTTTAGTTGGAAGGTTGGTTTATGGCAGAGGCGGTTTCTCGCATCCGCTCACGTCTCGGGCGGCCCGCCACGATAAAACGGTCGCGCTGGTGGAGCGTATGCTGGCGTTGCACCAAAAACTGGCCGCCGCCGCCATCTCCGCCGATAAGCAACTCTACCAGCGTCAAATCGAGGCCACGGACAGGCAGGCTGACCGGCTGGTGTACGAGCTGTATGGGTTGACACAGGAAGAAATCGAGATAGTTGTGGTCTTTGGGTTCTACCCCGCCCCGATTTTGGGCTTGCTCGACGCGGCGGTGACGACATTGTTGGAGGGGTTGCCGTAGAGCCCTCCCCCCCCTCAATCCCCCCCATAGGGGGGAGGTAAGAGAGGTGGAGGCAATGCTCCCTCCCCTCGTGGGGGAGGTAAGAGGTGGAGACGATGCTCCCTCCCCTCGTGGGGGAGGTAAGAGGTGGAGGCGATGCTCCCTCCCCTCGTGGGGGAGGGCTGGGGTGGGGGCATTCAAGAGGTGCTTTATGTCACACAAACATCCATCTACACCGCCACACCTGCTGACTCATGCACGTCGAATGCGACGGTCACCAACCCCAGCGGAAGCCAAACTCTGGCGAGCATTGCGCGGCAAACAGCTGGGGGTCAAATTTCGCCGCCAGCAGCCGATTGACCGATACATCGTAGACTTTTGCTGTTTCGCCAAAAAGGTCATTGTTGAGGTAGATGGTGACATTCACGCCCTTCAGGAACAGGCCGATAGTGCACGTCAAAAAGAACTGGAAGCACTGGGTTTCACGGTTTTGCGGTTCATAAACGATCAGGTTCTCAAGGAACTGGATGCAGTCTTGTGCGAAATAGCCCGCCATTGTGACGTTGAAGCATAGCCCTCAGCCCCCCCTCTATCCCCCCCCATAGGGGGAAAGGCAGCGGGGGTGATGCTCCCTCCCCTCGTGGGGGAGGGCCGGGGTGGGGGCGCTCTGCGAAACCTTCCCCCCCTCCAATCCCCCCCATAGGGGGGAGGTAGAGAACAGGAGATCAGACATTGACTTTCGGAGAACCGGCGCTCACACTGGTGGAGACGCTGTGGCTGCTCTCACCGGAACTGGTGCTCCTGCTGGCAGCCCTGCTTATCCTGGGGCTAGACGCGCTCCGCCCGCGCTGGGAGGGGAGATGGCGGGCGCCTCACGTCGCGCTGGCCGGGCTGGGCGGAGCGCTAGTGGCGACCATCAGCCTGTGGGGCTGCCACACGCGCGTGCTGTACGTGCTCTCCTGCGACGGTTTCGCGCTGGTCGTCAAGATGTTCGCGCTGGTGGCCGTCGGGCTGATCGTCCTCCTGTCCGACGCCTACGTGCGGGCGCGCAGCCGCCATCAGGGTGTAGGGGCGCGGTCAGCGCGCCTCTACGCGCTATTGCTCCTCTCCGCCCTGGCGATCTGCCTGCTGGGCGCAGCGGTCAATCTGATCGTGATCTTCCTGGCCTGCGAGTGCCTCAGTCTCGCCTCCTGCATCCTGACCGGCTACCTGCGGGATGACCGGCGCTCTACCGAGGCAGCGATCAAGTACTTCCTCTACGAGGCGACGCTTTCGGCAACCATGCTCTACGGCATGTCGTGGATCTACGGGGCGACCGGCTCGACCGACCTGAGCGCGATTGCGGAGGCACTGGGAGAGTCAGAGAGCACGCTGCGGCCCGTCGTCCTCCCGGCGCTGATCCTGATGATGGCGGGCTTCGCCTCCAAGGTGGCGGCGGTGCCTTTCCACCAGTGGGCCCCCGATGCTTACGAGGGCGCACCGACCCCCATCACCGCTTTTCTTTCGGTGGGGCCAACACTGGCCGGCTTCGCGCTCCTGGTGCGCGTGTCGCTGACCACGCTGCCGGCGGGCCTGGAGAACCTGGCTGTGGACTGGCGAGTGCTGCTGATGGCATTGGCAGTGCTGACGATGACGGCAGGCAACCTGGTGGCGCTGTGGCAGACGAACGTCAAGCGACTGCTGGCTTACTCCAGTATCGCCCAGGCCGGCTACGCCCTCATCGGCGTGGTGGCCGCATCGGAGGCCGGGGTGACGGCGGTGCTGCTCCACCTGGCGGCCTACGCGCTGGCCAACGTGGGGGCCTTCGCCGTCGTAATTGCCGTCTCCGAGCAGGGCGGCTCCGACGACGTCGAGGAATACGCCGGACTGAGCCGGCGTGCGCCGCTGCTGGCGCTGGCGCTGCTGTTGTGTCTGCTTTCGCTAGGCGGTATCCCCCCGTTGGCCGGTTTCGCCGGCAAGTTGTACCTATCCTACGCTGCGATTGGCGAGGGATTGCCCGGCCCGGCCGTCGTAGGCGTGATCAACAGCGTCATCTCGCTGGCCTGCTACTGGAAAGTCATCCGCGCCATGTACCTCGTCCCGGCACAGACAGATGAGCGACTGACCACTTCGCCCGCGCTGGCGGTCCCGTTAGGGGTAGCCGTGATAGGCCTGTTCGCCATAGCGGTCTTCGCCAACCCGCTTCTGACATTGCTCCAGGCCGCCGCACAGACCTTTTTCGGGTGAAAGTATCTTCTCAATACTGGATTCTTTCCGAGGGGAGAGTCGCTTCACCACCTGGGCCCACAAGATCGCCGTCCACGTGGCTTTCACCGAACTGCGCCGCCGCTGGCAGGACGTCTCGCTGCAAGACCTGATCGCCCAATATGACGAGGGGGACTTTACGCCGGCTGCGCTGACCGATCCGGCTTCGACCCCCGAACAGCAAACAGTCCAACAAATGATGCTGGCGATAGTGCAGCGCCTTATCGCCGAGGAGTTGACCGACCGCCAGCGCCAGGCCATGGTAGTGGCGGTGATCGGCGGGATGCCGCTGGAGGAGGTGGCCCGTCGGATGGGAACCAACCGCAACGCCCTCTACAAACTCCTGCACGACGCCCGCCAGCGGCTGAAGAAACGAATGTTAGCCAGGGGACTATCCCCCCAGAGTGTGCTCGCAGCCTTTGAGCCGTAGGGTCGGAGTAAGAAGAAAATGGCTCATCGCGTCTGAAGACATGGAGAACAGGGATGTTACTCGAACTGGCTACCCTCAAACACATGGTGCGTAACGTGCTCACCAGCCGGCCAGACGAGATCGGGTGCGACGAGTGCCTCGAGCAACTGGATCGCTTCATTGAGATGGTGCTGGCTGGGAAGAACGCGGCCGAGGCGATGCCCCTGGTGCAGGACCACCTGGAGCATTGCCGTGATTGCCGCAAGGAGTTCGAGGCCCTGCTGGTCGCGCTGCGTGCGCTGGCCTCAGTAGTACCTTGACGACCAGCCCGCCGCCGACGGGCCTTTGGGTCGTGACGTCGGCGCGGCCGCCGCCTTCTCCCGCGAGCTGGACAGGCAGACGCTGACCTTCATCTTTGACGATGATCGGATCATTGACGATGGGTACAATCACCCACTACGCCACCGACCAAAGCAGGTACGAAGTCTGCCAAAATGTGAATCGCCCGCTTTACGCCAGCCAGGACGGCAGTTGCCCGCCAAGTTGCCGTAACTCCTCATCGGTCATCTGGCGCACCTCGGTATCATGCAGATGCGTGTCGCGCGTCTCCACGATGATCCACGATGCATCACGGGTGGCGACCAAGTTATGCCAGGTGCCGCGCAGGACATTGTAGACCACGCCCGGTTCCATATCCACCAGACTGATCCCCTCGCTGGTGGCAACGAACAGCGCCCCCCGCCCCTGCCAAAGGACGAAGACCTCATCTGTCTCGTCGTGACGCTCGATCTCGCCCAGATTGGCTGGGTCAAAGACGGGCTCCCAGTTCAACAGTGCCACTTGCCAGTCCCCATAGAAGACCAGGGGACGATAGCCTGCACTGGCCCAGTTGTGGATTTCCACTCGCTGGATTGAGCTAGTCATGGGCTCCATGGGGTCTAATCACTTGAAGCAAACATCAGCGCTCAATGACGACGACAGTGGAATAGCACACCGAAGGAATGGTCACAACCAGTGTCCCATCCTTCATTAACCACGAAGGCTCTTCTCCTTCCCCCAGACAGATCACCTTACTTGGGGGGTGATCTACATCAACTTCGAGCCTGACGTCTCTGCTCTCAAGAACCTCGCTTATCGGCTGCACAAGCTCGTCACGCACGCTGTTCACCAAATGAACGACCATCCGATCGCTGTCCAACTGACGAAAGGCGGTAATAGCCATTGTCCGAGGTGCATTTTCCAAACGTAAGGGTGGCTCACAAGCAGCAGCCCACCGGACCGCAGTCGCCATCAACTTGCGATGATCCCCCACGCCAAACTCTAAGTAGCGATTGCCCAGGGGGGGGGCAAAGAAGACAGTACGCCCACACCCTTCGCTCTGGGAAGTGAGTATCGCTGGCAGTCCGGCTTCGTCGCCCAGTGGACCATAGTGGACAGCAGCCCCGCCCAAGACTTCGGCCACAATCCGGGCATTGGTTGGCTCAACCCCGACCTGCACGCCGCCTGTGGGGATGCGTTTTCCAACGGGAATACTTTCTCCCAACTCATAATCCCCCCGCACCCGCATATAGACATCAAACCCAAACCACGTTGGTGATTCCTCAATATACTTCAGCCCAAACAGATCGGAAAAGTCGTCCTCGAGCGTACGACATCCTGCCTCATCATACATTCCTGCCTCGTATGACGCAACGACTCCTCCGCCTCTTGCAGAAAACTCCCTGATTGCTCGCCCTGCCTCAGTTGACAGGCAACTGGCATCCGGCAGAATCAGGACCTTGTAGCCATCCAGTCGTTCCGTCAAATCAGGCTCGGTGACGATGTCAAAAGGTATATGTTCTTGCAATAATGCCTTCGAAAAGCCCTTCAGACAGCCGAGGTGAGAGGGTTTATCCAAGACATGATCAAACCGCTCAAGACTGGATTGTGAGAAGAGAATGGCTGCATACTTGATGCTCTCCCGGTTCTCCAGGTAGGACTCGAGAGCCCTTGCTTCACGCAAACGATCATACACGATATTCCAAGCCTCTTCGTCAACCCGATCAGGATAGTAGCGGGCAAAGAGCGGTGACCCTGAGTTCGCCAGGATCTCTGCAACCGCGAGCCTCAGTTCCGCTTCGGGCAAACCATACAGATCAAAGGGAGACTGAGCCATCATGCTCAGAACGAGCACTGGTTTGCCTCGACCGATGGCCTGTCCATAACGCAGGCTAACCCCGTACCACCACAGTGGCTCACGCACAGCACGGCGATACAGTTCAAAGTGAACAATGTCGCCCACTTCCGCCGAATGGGGCAGGTGGGCAGCGTGAGCCAGCGGCACGTACCACGCCACACCAAAACGTTCCTGATAAGGGTTCTCAAATTGCAGCCCCGATACCTCAATAGGCTTTGGAATCAAGAAGGCAAGCGGAAAGGCACCCTGAAAGAAGACACACCGATCTTCTTGCTTAACCAGATCATAGAGCTCCTGGCGCCAGCTCGAGATCTGCTGGTACCGCCAGGCCAAGAACCTCTGAAAGAGAGGATCGCCCCACTTCACCTCCGTCGGCAATGGCTGATGATACTCGTCGTAGAACTTCTCCCGACAGTAATCGCAACTGCACCAACTTTGGAAGCTTGGCTCATCAAAGTAGAAACCATCCACATCGTAGTTGTCGCTGATCTCGCGCACCACCGAAGCAAAGTAGTCTCGATAGGGACTGTTCGGGCACATCGCCACCGTCGTGTAAGCATCATCCCAACTTGTCACCGAACCGTCTGCTTTCCGTTGGGCCCAGTCTGGGTGCGCATGAAACAGCTCGCGCTCGCCCCAGATTGAGGCAACGTAGGCGACAACCCTCTGCTCGTTTCGGTGCCCAATCTCAATTGCTTCTGCCAACAAATCCCTGTCTCCCAGACCGGGATAGTGTGGAGCCAACCTGCTCTGGTAAAAAGCCGTACCACCCGGCCAATAGCCAATTGCAAAGACACAAAGCGTGTTGACCGCCCCTCGATGAGTTTCGTTGACAATGCCAGTGACATCAATTGTTGCCACATCGGACGCTGGAAATTCCACTGTCACGGCACGTATGGGTTCCTTCCACCAGGCTTCCATCTCTTACCTCCCCTTTCTCCTATCAGCTCGAACTCGCAGGCCCACTCCCTGGAACTAGAGCAGTTTCCGGTGCAGAACCATTCTAGAGTATATCAAGGTCAGCGAGAACGCTTTCGACTAGCCGCTCGTCGAAGTCCGTCTCATTGATCACAGAGCAAAACAGTCCCTCTTTCTCGACGTAATCTCTGAGCGTAAGCAAGGTATTGCGAAATGCCTCAGTCGGAATATTCAGTTCGTGCAACCGATATCGCACACCGACTGCATTGATAAAGCTATGTACCCACTCGGGGTCATTGTCCTGAATGTATGAGAGGACATAGACGCCCAGGCAAACGAGTTCCCCATGCACGAAGTGCTGCCCTGTCAGGTACTCCATGTTATAGGCAAAGAAGTGCTCGGAACCCTCCTCGGGACGGCTATTGCCCCACCTCTCACATAGGTCATTTTCTTCATTGTACAGGTCGAACAGAAGCCTGACGCCAGTTTCGGTGACATCCCGCAAGTCAGCAACCTTCTCTTCCATTCTACGCAACATTGCAGATGCAGCGGCCGCTGTCTCTTCGGAATAGAGATCCTTCCCGCGCACGGAAGAGCGTTTCCAATCCCATAGGGCTGTATGGATGGACAGGATATCCCCCACACCAGCCCGGTTGAGATTTGCCGGCGCACCCCGGATCACCGGAAAGTCCACTCCCACCACTATAGGTTCTGCCGTTCCGATGTATCGAACTTTGTCTTCTATCCGTACCGCGATACTCGACGTGACCGCCGCATCAACAGAAGCGATTGTTGGGATCAGATATAGGGGAACGCCGCGTTTCCAATGAACATACTTCCCCATATCCATCGCTGCGCCGCCTCCAACCCCGAGCACCGCTTCGGCAGAGGGAATAGAACGCTCCAACTCAGACACGACATATTCATCCATGCTAGTTACTTCAATCATGTGATCAGGCCCTCGCCCTAGCCGACGGGCGACGACCGCCCAGGGTTCAGCCATTGTCGTGACCAGGAAAGGGGCAGGAAGCATCGCCCCGATTTCTTCCACTATTTCATACCCGTAGCGCACGTTCCTCAGGCTCATCGCTGCCCTCCTACTCCAATAGTGCCAATCACCCTTCTTCTGAGAATCAAGCCTGCCCACACCACTCGACGGCCGTCAGGGCCAGGATCTTGGCACAGGTGAGTACTTGCTCGAACTCAACGTACTCATCTGTACTGTGGATCATCCCTCCCGCTGGACCAAACAGGACCGCGGGCGTGTCAGCGTACAGTACGGGCAACCGCAAATCACATCCCCCTGCCCCTGCCACAATCGGCTTTCTGCCGGTAACGTCCTCGACGACGCCCGTTAATGTCAACACAAAGGGGTGGTCAGGCTCGATTTGTGCAGCTTCAAACCACAGGCCAAACCATTCGATCTCTAAGGGATGATCCTTTAACCAGACATCTTTCGCGGCCCACTCCATCAAGTAGGACTTGAAGGCCTCTTTTACCTCGTGAATGTCCTCACCCGGCAGACATTCGATAGTTCCTTCCATCACACATTGTGACGCAACGGTCGAGGGATGCTCACCCGCCGAGATTTTGCAAATCCCCAGAGGGACCTTGGTGTTGTATATGGAGTCATAGAGCGGATGAGAGACGGACGACTCCCGCACAATAGAGTATGCTTCAACTGCCTGGAAGATCTCCATGGCTTTAGTGATGGGGTTGACAAGGTCGTGCTTATACTCCGTTCCGCCCTCTTGTCCGGGCACCGTGATGCGAAAGTACTGTGCGCCCCGATTGGAAACAGCGACAGCGTCGAGGCCGCTCGGCTCAGTGAAGACACATGCGTCGCCCTTGTAACCGCGCATGACACAGGCTAGTGTGCCGTTGCCGCCCAACTCTTCGTCTACGACGCTTTCTATGATCACATCCCCTTTCAGGTGGATCCCGGCGGTTTGCAAAACCTGGACGGCGAAGATCATGCTGACGTCGCCGCCCTTCATGTCGGCGGATCCCCGGCCATATACTTTGCCATCCTCGAAGTGGCCGCTCCATGGCGGCTTGGACCAGAGTCCCTCTGGGCCGATTGGTACGACGTCGACGTGACCGTTGAGAATCAGCGAACGGCCGCCTCCACTGCCACGATGAATACCCACCACGTTCGGTCGGTCCTTATAAGACATGCCAGTTGGTACGTATGCGGGATGGGCTTCCAACTCGTCGTCTGGGGGATCCCACATATCGACTTCCAGGCCCATTGCCTCCATCTTTTCAGCGACGATCTCCTGGCATGGTTTCTCGTTGCCTGCAAGAGAAGGCACACGCACCAGGGCTTGAAGCAAACCAAGCATTTCCTGGCGCTGGCTCTCGACAGCATCACTGATTCTCGCTTTCAGATCCATGGTTAGACCTCCATCTTCTCAGTATCTCCGCAGAGAATAAGACCGTTCTGAACCATAAGAGAAACCTATCGTCCACCTATCCTTTGACAGCGCCGAACGTCAAGGCTGAGATGAAATACTTCCTTACCAGTAAGGCAAAGACGACTACTGGCAAAGTTCCAAGGGTTGCCGTAGCAAACATAGGCCCCCATTTGATTCCTGCGTGTGTCATAAAGAAAGCAATCGTCGTCGGCATTGTTCTGGATTGAGTGGAGGTCAGGAAGAAGGCCAGAGCAAACTCGTTCCACACGCCGATGAAAATCAGAATGGCCGTAGCAGCCAGGCCACCTGCCATCAAGGGCAGCGTGATGAGCAAGAAAGCTCTGAATCTTGAACACCCGTCAACCATTGCGGACTCTTCTAGTGCGACCGGTATAGCTTCGATGAATCCCCGCAGCATCCATATGGCGTATGGTACGTTCCACAGCAAATAGCAGACAACTAGGAAGAGGTACGTGTCATATAGTTGGAGTCTACGTGCGATATAGAAAAGCGAAAACACCATCGAGATGCCCGGCACCATCTGGAGGAAAAGGAATCCGTAGGCAATGGGCTCTTTGAAGGGAAACTTGTAGCGAGCAAAGCTATAGGTGGCGGGGATGGCAATCAGCATTGTCAAGAGGGTGCTCGCCACAGCAACGATGGTGCTGTTTTTCATGTAAAACATGATGTCTAGATCGGCCAGAATCGACCGGAAATGTTCCAGGGTGGGGCGAAAGATCCAGACCGGGGGATAAGCGAAAGTTTCCTGCCGGGACTTGAAAGCTGATGTAACCATGAAGAGATAGGGAAACAGGAATAGAAGGACCGCTATAAGCGTGATCACATTTAGAGCCCCCCCCCCCAGCCGTTTGCGCAGTTTGTTCCAGTTAATCATTTCGTCCTCACATTTCGAACTTGGCGCGTTCGAGCAGCCGGACAAGCAGGAACGTTAGCGTCACAATAATGATGATGAGCATTACGCTCACCGCCGAGCCACGGCCCACATTGCGAGCGACCAGTGTGGCTTTATAGATGTAGATCGGCAGCGTTGTCGTCGCGTCGCCCGGGCCACCTCCAAACATGACAAAGATCACAGCGAAGATGCGCAAGATGTCCATGAACCGCAGGATGGTGGCCGTCAGCACTAACGGAGCCATAAGCGGCAGTGTAATGTGGCGGAATAATTGCCAGTTGGAGGCCCCATCTACTAAGGCAGCATCGTAAGGTTCCCGGGGCAGGGCCTGTAAACCCGCCAGCAGGATCAATACGAAAAAGGGAGTCCATTCCCAGATATCAACCAGCATAACGGCCGGTAAGGCAAGTTCCGCTCCGTACCAGTTGGGCTTGACGCCAAAGAACGTCTCAACGAAGAAGTTGACCAGGCCATCATAGGAGAAATAAAGGCGCCAGACCAAGCCGACCATAGAAGGCATCACGACAATGGGAATGATCAGAATGGCGGTATAGACTGAGCGGCCTATGATTTGCCTGTTGAGGAGAAGGGCTAACCCGAAACCGATGACCAACTCAGGTATCAGTGTGCCCGCGACATAAACTGTCGTCAGCCCAACCGAGTCCCTGAAAGTGCTGTGTTCACTGAAAAGGAGCCACTGGAAGTTATCCAGCCCAACCCAAGCCGCCTCTTGCCACTCTACGCCGAAGGTCCACTGCACGAGGCTCATCCGTATCAGCCAGAAAACACTGAAAACTGCCAGCACGAAGACAACGGCAAAAGCGGGCACGATCAGTACATACGGAACGACCTTGCTTCGCTGGCTCCGGCTTAGAAATCCACGCATCTTCATATCCTGGATTGGGACATTAGGGAGGCGGTAGGTGAGTAGAGCACCCGGCATACCGCCCCCCTGAGTACCTAACGTTAGCGTGAAAAAACTTCTTCGACCTGGGCCTGCATGCTGTCGGCGGCCTCTTGTGCTGTGATCTCGCCAGCAAAGGCCCTTGAGCCCTCAGTTCCCATGATCTCGCTAATCTCGGACCATTCGGGGATCATGAGGACCACGCCCAAGCCCTGTTTCTGTAAGTCAGCAGCTTGCTTAAGCGTCTCCAGTATGGCCTGATAGTAGGAGTACTGCGCCTGTTGCTTGGGGTCAGACAACATCGAGGCGCGGGAAACGATGCCACCGTTTTCGATATACTCCTGATGCGTGGCCTTGCCGGTCATGTAGGTGATGAAAGCCCAAGCAGCATCCTTGTTCTCAGACCCGACGGTCATCGAGAAGCCCCAGCCCCAAACCCCGGAATAGGCCCCGGCGGGACCAGCCGGCATCGGTGCGTAGCCCACCTTTCCGGCTACCACTGAGCTGTCGGGGTTCTCCACCTCCGGCGCGGCGGCAGATGCCTCGATCATCATCGCGGCTTTCCCCTGCATGAACGCGTCCCATGCTTCTGGGAAGGAGTAGGATTCGATGCCTACGGGAGCGTATTGGGACAGCTCGATCATGTATTCCAAGGAGTCAACCGTCCCGGAGTTGTTCAGACCAGGTTTCCCTGTAGCGGGATCGACCATCAGCCCGCCGAAGGGGAAGATGAAGATGGACCACTCGTACGTGAATTCCCAGCCTGATCGACACCGGAAGGAAACACCTGACAGGCCATCCTCTTTCCCGTGGAAGAATTCCGCCGTTTCCATGACTTCGTCGAACGTCGTCGGAACTTCGACATCGTACTTGTCGAACAGATCCTTCCTGTAGAACAGGAATACAGTCTCGCCGGCGAAGGGTACACCATAGTTCACATCCTCATAGGCAAGCATTTCCCGATATGCGAGGAGAATATCGTCGTTGTCGAACCAATCGGGAGTATTATTCAGCCAGCTATCCAGTGGTTCGAGGTAGCCTAAATCGGCCAGGTTGGGCAAGCGCTCCGGGCAATTCATGATCACGTCATAGCTAGTCGTGCCCGATGTCGCCTCTAGCAGCATCTTTTGCCCATGAGCACCCTCTTCCATTTCGTCCCAGACGACGTCAATGCCGGTCAGTTCCTCAAAGCGGGGTGTCATTGCCTTGAAAGCTTCAATGGAGGGATGGGTCGCCGCGGAAACCCGCAGTTTGGTTCCTTCGTGTTGGGCATGTACCTCTGCTGCCCATGCTTCGATGGGAGTAGCTACTTCTTCCGGGGGCGCTTCTTCCTCAGTAGGCTCCGCTGCTTCTTGTGGGCCACAGCCCACAAGAAACGCAGCCACAATCAGAAGAACCATCAGGTTATAGAACACTTTCTTGTTAGCAAACATTTTCCTCCTCCTTAGACTTAGCGTTGCAGATTGACCTCGCCTTCGCACGAGGTCCTGCCCTTGGCCAACAGAACCCCACCTTTTCTCCCGCTCCATCACCTCCTTTCCCAAAAGTCCCTTCGCAAGTGCCCATCACCCCCAAAAACTAAATGACCCTGTGGCTAGCCTATCCCTTCTTGCGCGAGAGTCTTGGCGTGCTGCTGTATCTTCTTGATGGCTTCCACAACCTGCGCCATATCTTCCTCACTCCCCAATAGCACCGGCTGCGGCAGCCATACCGTCTCCCAGGCCCCCCGCGCAGTATTGGGGAACTCAGCCTGGAGGAAGGCATGCTCCTCACTGCGCTGCTGAGGGCACAGACGCTTGCGATATTCGCCACTTTGAAAGAGACCCATTTCGTGGATCGGTGGGTAACTGGCCTGGGTGGGAATGCCTTCCGCATTGAGTGCCTGAATGAAGCAGTGGGTGGGCACACCGGCAAAGGCCGCCTTGTCATAGTGACAGATGTAAGCATAGTAGCCACGACGCGTGCAGCGGGGATCAAGTGCCTGCGGTGTAACCCCTTTGACCCTTATGAACTCCCGGTCCAGGTAGGCCGCGTTGCGGGTGCGAACAGCAGCCTGCTCGTCCAGACGGGCCAACTGCTGGCTGAGAACGGCCCCCTGCCACTCGCTGAGCCGATAGTTCGAGCCATAGATAAAGTGGGAGTAAAACCACTCGCCAGGCATACGGCCGCAGTCGTGAACCGAGCGTGCCAGGCGCTCCAGTGCGTCATCGTTGGTGACGATGATCCCGCCCTCACCCGCTGTCATCAACTTGCTCTGCTGAAAACTGAAGGTGCCGATGTCGCCGATAGCCCCCACCCTCCGTCCCTGCCACTCACTCCCGTGAGCATGCGAACTGTCCTCGACCAGGCGCAGGTTATGCCGACGGGCGATCTCTGAAAGGCGATCCAGATCGGCAGGGTGACCGCCCAGGTGAACGGCGATGATGGCCTTCGTGCGCTCTGTGATTGCCCCCTCCACCAGGTCCAGGTCGAGACAGTAGGTATCGGTTGTCACGTCCACCGGAACAGGCAGCGCACCGGTAAATAGGACAGCGCTGGCCGTGGCAACGAAGGTAAAATCCGGGATGATCACTTCGTCGCCCAAGCCGATGTCCAGTGCGGTCAGGGCCACCTCTAGAGCGGCTGTGCCATTTGTGACAGCGATGCCATGCTTCGCACCGTGATAGGCGGCAAAGTCGCGCTCGAACTGCAAGGTATATGTGCCAGGCGTCCGCCACCAAGCGCCGCTCTCCAGCACCCCTATGAGCGCCTGGCGCTCACGCTCGTCATACTGGGGCCAGGAGGGGAAAGGGGTCTCCTTGACCGGGTCCCCGCCAAGCAGGGCCAGTTTATCCATAGCAATATCTCCCTACTGATCAGGTACCTCAACCCAGCGCCTCTCGCGGGCGCTCTTTAGAATTGCTTCACACAGCACTATCTCGCGATGACCATCCTCAAAGGTGGGGAAAGTCGGTGGTCGCGAGAGGTCGCCAGCGGCGATGTAGCCATAGACGTCTTTGTAGAGTTGAAGAAATGTATCTGGATAACCCTCAGCATGGCCGCCGGGGTAGCCAGCAACGGAGCGCACATCGGGGTGCATGAGGGCTGGGTCCTTGATAACCAGTTCGTTCGGGCGATCGCGGTGGCCAATCCACAGTTCGTTGGGATGCTCCTGATCCCAACTCAGGGATGCCCGGGAACCATTTAGTTCCCACCAGAAGTGATTCTTGCGCCCGGCACTGACTTGAGAGAGAATCAGCACCCCGCGCGCCCCGCCCTCGAAGGTCAGGAGAACAGCAGCGTAATCCTCAGTCCGCACCTCGACCTCCTCAGCCTCCTCTGGCTTTTGCATCTTCCCGGCAAACGTGTCCACCGATTGGCGCGGCTTCAGCCGGTTGGGGATGAATGTAGCGAAGTCGGCCATCACAGCAGTGACTTTTCGGCCAGTCAGCCAGGTAACCATGTCCAGCCAGTGCGTGCCGATATCGGCCACGGCCCGGAGTTCACCGCCCAGGGCTGGGTCCAGGCGCCAGTTCCAATCGCTGGACAGAAATAGCCAGTCCTGCAAGTACCCGCCGTGAATAAGACGCACTTCGCCAATTTCCCCAACCTGCACCCGGACGCGGGCCTCATGGCAGAGAGGGTAGTAGCGGAGGTTGTAGTTGACCACGGCCACCAATCTGGCTTCCCACGCCATCTGGACCAGCTCCGACGATTCCCGGCTGTTAGTGGTCAGCGGCTTTTCACAAACCACGCACTTACCCGCCCGCAGCGCAGCCTTGGCCATGGGATAGTGGAGGTAGTTAGGCGTGCAAATGTGCACGACGTCCACGGTCGAGTCGGCAACCAGTTCGTCGAAGCTGGCATAGACGTGAGGCACACCAAGACTCTCAGCCGCCGCCCTTCCCTTCTCCGGTGTGCTGCCCAGAAGGCCCACCACCTCAATCCCCAGACGACGCAGTGCCTCGATGTGGGTGGAGCCCATAAAGCCTAGACCTGCCACAGCAGCGCCCAACCTGTACACCTCACCCCTCCTTCCTATCGGTTACGGAAGTCGCCTGACCATGAAATACTCCGTGGTCGCGTCCAAGACGAGCATGATGGCCCCCATGACAGCAGCCCGACGTCCCAGTGGGGATGCCACAAGCCGGGGGATAGAGGGTATCACGCCTTCCAGACGGTGCAAGATTGGCTCAATCAAGAGATCGGCTGAACGCGACACCCCGCCGCCCAGCACGATAACCTCCGGATCAAGCATAGCGCTGACGCCAGCAATGGCCAGACTGAGATAGTCAACCGTCCCATCCACCACCTGCTGCGCCCAAGGTTCACCTCTGCGCGCAGCATCGAACACGTCCTCGGCACTCAGTCCCTCCGATGGAACAGGCATGCCTTCCTGCTCCAGGAACTGGCGCGCACGCTTGGCGATTCCAGTCCCCGAGGCCAGGCTCTCCAATGCGCCAAATTGATCGTGACGCCGCCCAAGGAACTCCACTCCCGGCAATAGGTAGCCAATCTCGCCAGCAGCCTGGCTGTGGCCTCGATAGAGTACCCCACCGGCGATGATGCCAGCGCCAATCCCTGTGCCCACAGCGATACACACCAGGTCCTGTACACCGCGGCCAGCGCCGAACCCCAACTCGCCCAGGGCAGCCAGGTTGACATCATTCTCAACGAAAACCGGCACATCGAAGCGCTCAATAAGGATCTCTCTGAGCGGCAGATCACGCCAACTCAGACTGGGTGCCCACGTGATGATCCCCTCTGGACTTAGGGTGATCCCCGGAACCCCGACGCCGATCCCCCGGATCCGCTGGCCAGCTGGCCCTGGGGCATCCAGCAATCCCTCGATCAGCGCACA
>Ga0315543_1001248_pt1 | contig 28180 bp, 25 predicted proteins | sample SalMarSW160210MG_2_FD_203098 | JGI IMG/M metagenome (GOLD analysis project Ga0315543, IMG submission 203098) | Salt marsh sediment microbial communities from the Plum Island Ecosystem LTER, Massachusetts, United States - Salt Marsh Sediment SW1601-210 ... | reverse complement strand
TAATACTTCATCGGGCGTCCTCTTCTTGGCGGCGGCCACCAGCTCCACGCCGGGGGGCAGCTCGTCTAACAGCTCGCGGATATTATCTTTAATGCTCATAATAAAGGATCCGGGAGAAAACTGGCTGGGGACTCAGGAACCATATCGAACTTTTTGCGCCCTGATTTAATTCCCAAATTACGCGAGCTTCTTAGGAAGTCACGTGTTTAAGCCCCAACAGAAGCTATTATATCATCTAACTAGACAACGAACAACGCACGGTTCGAATCCAATACAGTAGCCCAAGTTGTTCAATATATAGAACTTTCAGAGCAGAATTTGCGTTTGTCTGATTTGGTTCGATTCCCGCAAGATAGTTGCTCATCATCGGAACAGCCTCAAATAATCTTCAAAGCTAAAAACACGATTCCGCTGGTATCCGGTAGTTTCTTTAAGAATGTCTGCTGTCAAGAAAGCCTGCACCAGGTCATTAGCGGCTTTGGGAGAAAGCCCGGTAATATTCTGCACATCCTTAGTGGTGACAACCGGCTTGGAAAAGAGCGCATGCAGAAGAACCGAGCCCTGTTTGGCGCGTTTGCCCATGGTCAGGATTTTCTCTCTCTCGATAGTTGCCTTCAAATCGGTAATTTTATGCAGGGTAGATACACCGTTTTCCGCTGTCTGGATAACCCCGGTCAGAAAGAATTTAAGCCACTGTCCAATATCGTTTTTTGTTCTGACCAGTTCCAGATTATCGTAATACAGAGTTTTGTTCTTCTCAAAGAACTCCGATAGATAGAGTAGGGGCTTCTCTAAAACACCCTCGCTTACCAGATACAATGTAATCAGCAAGCGTCCTATCCTGCCGTTACCGTCCAGAAAAGGATGGATGGTTTCAAACTGGTAATGTGCAATTGCAATGCGAATCAAATGCGGAATCTTAATGTCAGTATTATGCAAGAATAATTCCAGGTCTCCTAACAGGTCCGGCAGTTCTGTATGAGCCGGCGGAATAAATAATGCATCCGCCAGGCTAGCACCGCCGATCCAGTTCTGCGATTTCCTGACTTCTCCCGGATTCTTATGCTCTCCCCGACCGCTCGAAAGCAGAATTTTATGGGTATTTCTGATCAACCGGTTAGACAACGGCAGAGTTTTTAGTTCTTCGATAGCGATATTCATTGCGGTAACGTAGTTGTTCACTTCGCGCCAATCGTCCCGCTTTTCAGGGTTAATCTCTCTTTCTTCGATAATGGCTTCTTCAATATTGGTCTGGGTCCCTTCAATCCGGCTTGATGTGACGGCTTCTTTGAAGATATGCATTTTGATAAACATATCCGGGTCAGGAACAAACCTTGAAAAAGAGTTCAACTCCCCAAGCCTTAATGAAGCTTTTTCCAGAAGTTCATTGATGCCCTCGTCTGCCCAGACAAATGAATGGTTAATCTTTTCCGGCAGAAAGTACTGATATTGGTAACCTTTACGCCACGTTCCTGCCTTATAGTCAGCTATATTCATTAATATGTTTTCCCTAAAATATATGTTTACCTATTTTACTTTATACCGTTAAGGTAAATTATAGAGTTTCATGTTTTACTTTGTCAACTGTTTGTTGTTACTGCCCAACTCCGCTCAAAAGGTAAAACTTTCGAGAAAACGTTCCCACTGTTATTAAGCGTCTGGTTTAGCCATGAGTTCCGCTTTGGCCGAATCAGACAGAGCATTCCAGAGCCTAATCGCCGTATCCTTATCACCTTTTTCCAAAGCTGCTTGGATATTAATCTTGATCACTGTATCTCTGGTGCTTGGATCGGACAACAGACGACCGAACATCGCAGATTGAGTCTGGCTCCACAAATGGTCTGTTTTCGACCATTTCTCAAACTGCTCATATGGTACCTGGGCATATACCCTCTCGTTCCCTTCTGCATCTACTCCATATATCGTCCAATTCTCGCCTTTCGGGGGTTCCTTGCTTGACTTCTTGGTCAAAGAGACTTCCACTTGCCAATGTGTCAAACGTATTATAGGGGATTCTTGCTTCTTGCTTCTTTCCATCACTTGTTCTCCAATTCTAGTTAATTATGACGCACCGATTTTGATACGCTCAACGCTGCAATGGAATGGTGTCTACGAAGATTAACGCTGATACCTGGTTGGTTGAAGAGGGCGAGCTTCACAAATAGATGAATTGTTACTGTGGATGGGCACTTGTAGGTAGAGTGGCATGCGAAGACGCGATGTCTTTATTCGGGTACTGTCTACCGGAGTCCCGAAGCCAAACTTTATAGGCAGATCATGCCTGCTTCAATTCGTCAACTATTCTCTTCATCTTTTTCTTATGCTCGTCGCTGCTTATAGTGTAGGAATGAGGAACCCATTTCATATCCTTTAGATTATTTATCATGCCGGGGAGCAAGTCATAAGGGATAGATATAAGTAACAGGCCCTCTGGGAATAGCTTCCTGGCTTTCATACCATGACCAAAACCGGTGATGGTAAAATTCAATTCGCCGCTCAGGTAGGGATAAATGAAGATCCAGGCACAGCTTATAACCGGTGTTCCCCTCGCCGACCACATCCTCCCGCTGCTATAGCTGTGCGCTCTCAGTATAATTTCGGCCTGATTCACATCAGCGATTATAATTAATACGTCGGGCTCAAATGATAGTTTGTCCAAAGGTGCGAAAGCGACGTAGTTAACGGTACCCTTCTGTAATTTGGGGATTACATGGTAGATTCTCTGGTTGGCACGTATGTCCTTAACGACTTCCAGCTTCGGTCCTACCTGCCCGCTCTCGAAGATGGGCTCATGCTCTATCATGCCCAATATTAGTGGCCCGACGCAGGTGAAATTTTCTTTGGTGACGTAAAAAGCGTTCCCTTCCTGTGCTTCAGGAAGCATCTCACAAAAATCTAAGATCTTATCCAGCCTCTTGATTCCAGCCGGTTTATTGGGTAAGAACTTAACACCTACAGGTAGTCGGTAAAAATTAAATTTGTTAAATATGGATAAGTCCTGTTGGATTGAGTTCATCTTTTCCTCACCCGTAAATATGCATTCCCCCCCCACTTCAAAGTTGGGCGAAATTAGGGGGAGCCCTAGTTCTCATTCTCTTTACTGGAGCACTGGGAGTTTGGGGAGGCTCTATATGTACAGAGCCCCCCCCAAACCAAGTTACTCGTGCTTATAGATGTTGTGAAGTGGCCAGGTACCCAGTGCTACTGCCTTACCCCCCTGTACCTGCTGAACAAGTACCTCATCCATGCCTATAACATCACCCGGACCAAAGGTCAGCGGGGTACTGGTTATGCCACCGGTTTCAAGGTTTTTAATCATGTAGAAACCATACTCCAGCACGTCAACCGGCGTTAGTTCATCAACAGGCACCTCTTGCATGGCAAGCCTTAATGCCTCAACCTGGATCATAGCCTCAACAACGCCATGCGGATACATGATATGGGTAACCCGATTATCGGGGCGATAACTATCCTGCAGGTCGTTACAGTAACTAATCCCGGGGACGGCGAGGTCATATAGGGGAGGATAGCTACCAGCGCAGAGATAACCATCGCCCACCTCACCCAGAGCCTCAGCAAACACCACGGCGTGGCCTGGGGAAGCAGTACCAAAAGCTATCTTGTAGCCCAGATCGGGCCCCATGTCCAGCCTGACCATTTCCTTATACGTCGGCTGGGCGCCGGGGTTAATCATCACACCAAGGGCAAGATCAACCTTATTTTCCTTCAGCCACAGAAGCTGGGTAGTTGGTGGAGAGGTAGGTACCAGAGGCACATACTGTTCGCCAACGTACTCGTATCCACTCTCCTCCAGATACGCCCGGAACTCAGGTATCACCAATGACCTGCCCATAGCGTTATCAGCGGTAAGGACGGCAACCTTTGGTGCCTTGGTTCCTTCCCAATTCTCCATGAACCAGTCAGCGATGGCGGCGGTGGCATCAGTATAAACAGGGTATTGTATGAAGATGGTTTTTGGCGGCGACAGGAGATAGGGTCCCACGGCCGAACTAGTGGCACCGATGCGGTCCTCATTTAGCAGGTTCATTAATGCCAGCGCCTGTGGCGACCCTGATGTCCTCTCGACCAGGAGTCCTTTGTCCTTAAGCTCCTCATAGATAGACAGCACCTTATCTACATTGAGCTCATCATCTCGCCACAGCACCTCCAGGGTTACATTCTCGGGGAACGTTTCAGTTCGCCACGGAGCCAGCTTGTGGGTCTCATTTACATACGCGGCATAGTCCTCAAACCCAGCCAGAACCGCCGCCATATCCTCAGCGTAGGCACCGGTCAACGCAAAACAACCACCGATACTTAGTGTCTTCTGAACTGGCGGAGGGGCCGTTGTTGTTGGCGGCGCCGTTGTTGTTGGCGGTGTTGTTGTCTCTTCAGCTGGACAGGCAGCAAGCAGAGGCGTTGCCAGCAACAGAACAATAATAGAAGCTATAAACAGCCATTTAATCTTAACCATTTCTCCTCCTTTCAGGTTTAAGATTTAGTCTAACCCGTAAATCGGCTATTCTCCTAAATTTAACCACCTCCTTTCGTTGTACTATTCTAATACCTTAATGCGAAAAAGGCCATAGCCGGTAATATGACTTTACCATCTGCCACCGGTGAGCCAGCCCCCTCGGCTCAAAGATAAGGAAGAGGATAATTACCAGTCCGCGCATGATGAGGCTGAGCGAAGCCGCTGCCTGGGGAGCCACGGCGGCCGATAAGATTGGGCCAACAATGGTAACCAGCTCATCCAACAGCTTGAGGAACACGACGCCAAAGATAGCTCCTGCGGTGTTGCCCATACCACCGACAATTAGCATGCCCAGATACCACACCGAATTCATGAAGGGGAACTGGTCGGTAGTAGCGAAAGCAACGTAGTGAACCAGCAGTGAGCCAGCGACACCGGCATAAACACAGCCGATAAAGAATGCCTGTAGCTTATAAGTCCACAGATTGACCCCCATGACCTCAGCCGCCAGCTCATTGTCCCTGATAGCGATAAAGGCTCTGCCTACCCTGGTCCTGACTATGTTTTTAGCTAAGAACGTACCCAGACAGGCGATTATCATCACCAGATAGAAGTAGCTACTTTTGGATTTAAAGACAAAGCCGCCTATCTCAGGTCTGGGCACAGCTAAACCATCAGTACCACCGGTAATACCGGACAGCTGGAGTATAACCCAGATAATAATAAAATGGGCTGCTATGGTCGCCATAATCAGATAGAAGCCCTTAATCCTTAGTGATGGTAAGCCGAAGATTATACCTACTATTCCCGCAGCCAGGGCGGCACAGGGCAGGGCTGCCCAGAATGAAAAGCCAAGCTTGGCAGTGAGTATGGCCGAGGTATAGGCACCTACCGCCATGAAACCGGCATGACCCATGGATATTTGATTACAATATCCAGTTAGAATATTGAGACCGTGAACACTAATAACGGTGATGCCGATTATGGTCAGTATGGTCAGTATTCTATCGCCAAAAAATAGCGGGCAGGCGAAAAGAAATACGAGAAAGGCAATCAGCATTACCCAATGCGTTCTGGTGCGGAAGATGGCCATATCCTGCGCGTAGCCTTGGTTAAAAGTTCCGCTGGGTAAAGCCACTTATTAAATCCTTTCTATCTCGGCCAGACCAAATAGACCGTAGGGCCTGAAGATTAGCACAATTATCATGATGATAAACGGGAAGACATTAGCCAACCCGCCACCAGGTAATAGTGGGTCCAGATACCCGGCGGCTACATTCTCCAACACACCCACCATTATTCCGGCGACAATAGCTCCGCCAATTGAGTTCACCCCTCCCAAGAGCACTACAGCAAATGCTTTCAGACCAACATTAGCCAGCGGTATCATAACACCAGATACGCCACCTAAAATAATGCCGCCGATTACACCAACAACGCAGGCAATCACCCAAGAGAGAGCATAAACGGTAGTTACCTTGATACCAGCACTCTGTACCACCTGCTCATCCTCGGCGGTGGCCATCATTGCCAACCCACTTCTGGTGTAACGGAAGAAAAGCATGAGTATAATTACTACAATAATAGACACTATTACTCCGATTAATGTCTCCGGGGGTATGGATAGCTCGCCAACCTTTAGGGTTATAGTCGGCAGCACTCCGTGGTAGGTCTTATATTCACCACCCCAGATCAGGGTTGCCAGCCCTTCCAATACAACGGACAGGGCTATGGTCATCATGATTACCGCCAGCACCGGTTGACCCACCAGTGGACGCAGGGTAAAGCGTTCTATTAACAAGCCCATTATAATAGCCACTACTACCGCCGCCAGCAGGCTGGCCCATACCGGCAGGTGAAAGGTTACCAGAAAGGTGAAGCCTAGGTAACCACCAATCATGACAAAGTGTCCCTGGGCAATATTGAACGCCTTGGAGCATTTAAGAATGATAACAAAGCCTATGGCAATCAGGGCATAGACCATGCCAAGAGCAAAACCGCTTATCATTAGCTGGAAGAAGCTCATCGGGTAGCCCCCTCAATAGACTGGATGCTAAGAGTAGTCTTTATTGTGCCTGTTCGCCCATCCCGATATCTTACCTGAGCTTCTATAGGCACCTCCGTCTTATCACTATAGATAGCATTGATAAGCCCGCGGTAGCGCTCTTCCAAAAATGTTCTTCTCAGCTTCATGGTTCTGGTTAACTCACCTTCATCGGGATCAAACTCCTTGTGCAGATTGACAAATTTCCTCACCCTAGTGCCCGGCGGTAAAGTGCTATTTATTCTGTCTATATCCTGCTTCACTAGCTGGGAAACCTCTGGCCTCTGGGAAAGCTCGGTAAAGGTAGTGTAAGCCAGCTTCCTTTGCCCCGCCCACTGACCCACGCTAGCATAGTTGATAACTATGACTGCCGAGGCGTAGGCTCTATCCGGGCCAGCCAGAACCCAGGCATCCTTGATATAAGGGCTAGACCTCAGCTGACTCTCAATAAATTGGGGGGCCAGTTTATCGCCACTGGCCAGCTCAACCAGGTCCTTTACCCTGTCCACAAAGACAATGTGCCCCTCCTCAGACATGAAACCACTGTCGCCACTATAAAACCAACCGTCTTTAAGCACCTCGGCAGTCTTATCCGGATCCTTATAGTAACCAATAAAAATACCAGGCTGCCGATAAACAATTTCACCATTACTGGTTATTTTTACCTCGGTTCCCTCGTGAACCGGGCCTACAGTCTCTAAATTGATGTCATCATTCCTGGCGCCAGTCAGAGCTCCACCCTCCGTTGTCCCATATACGCTTTTGAGAGGAAGATCTAGGGCATGATAGAACCTGAAGGCGTCGGGGCTGAGTATAGCCCCGGTGGTATAGCAGATTCTGGCGTTGGTCAGACCAAGGCTGTCTCTGATGGGTCTAAATAGGGCTATATCAGCCAGGGCATGGAGTATTTTCCAAAACAGGTTTGGCTTTTGCTTTCTAGACTTTAAATTGGCTATCTTGTAGCCGATAGGCATCAGCAGCCGGAAGGCGAATCTCTTGAGGGCATCGGCGTCTAGAATCCGTGCCTGAACCATTCCTGCCTGAGCCCCCCACAGCCGGGCCCGGTAGAGTACTATGCTGGGTCCTATCTCCCTTATATCCTGCTGCTGGGTTTCCGGGTCTTCAGCGAAGTTCAGGATGCTGGCCGACAAGAGGTGGCAACCAATCCCAAACCATTGCTCAGGCATCCAGACTGGTGGCAGGTAGGGGACAACATTATCATTCTTATACCATGGGTCGAGGCGCAAATAATAGTCAGCACCAGTCCCCATAGTCCTGTAGGTATGGACAGCTCCCTTGGGTGCAGCTCCGGTGGTTCCCGAGGTGTAAACAAGAGCGCAGACATCATCGGCTTTACCCGTTTCGATATTCTGCTCAAAGAGGCGGGGGTGTTCCTTTTCATATCTTTCCCCTAGCTCCAACACCTCCCTGTACCCCGTTAAAATAGGGTCATCGTAATGGGCTAACCCCTTATAGTCCCAGTAGATAACCTCTTTGAGCCGGGGAAGCTTGTCCTTAATCTGGAGTAGCTTGTCAATTTGCTCTTGGTCTTCCACTACGGCGAACCTGGCTGCGGAATTCCGGGCAACGTATTCTATCTCTGAGGGAAGTAGATCTGAATATACCCCCACTGAGGCCCCATGGTTGGCCTGGGCAGCCAGCTCGGCATAATACCACTGGGGGGCATTGTTCCCAATAATAAGCAGCTTGTCTCCGGGTTCAAAGCCGAGGGATAGTAGGCCAAGTGCCAGTTTTTTGACATTGAGATAGTAGTCCTTCCAGGTATAAGGCTGCCATATGCCCCGGTGCTTGTAGCGCATGGCGACGTGACTATCGCCATACTTCTGGTAGTTATATTCGAGTACCTGGGGCCAGGTGTCCCCTTTCTCTCTATAGACCTGCTCCGTCTCGGTTGTCATCGCCCCCCGCCTGTTTTTTTCAGGTTAGCCACCGCTTCTTTCGGCGGTAGTGCTTAAATTCACGGTAGCCCTTTTTGGAGCCTGCCGCCGATAGCCCCATGTAGAATTCCTGAACGTCTTCATTGTCCCTCAGCATATCAGCCGCCCCGCTTAAGACCACCCGGCCATTCTCCATAACATAGCCGTAATCGGCAATGCCCAGGGCGGCCCGGGCATTTTGCTCTACCAGTAATATCGCCATTTTTCGTTCCTCATTGATTCGGCGGATAATTTCGTAGATTTCCTGCACCATTAGCGGGGCCAGACCGAGTGAAGGCTCGTCTAAGAGCATTAGCTTGGGACGCGCCATGAGCCCTCGCCCTATCACCAGCATCTGCTGTTCACCGCCGGATAGATAGCCGCTCGTCTGGCGGCGGAGGGTTTTAACCTTGGGGAAGTACTCAAAGACCTTCTCTATATCGTCTTTGACCTCTTTCCGGTCTTTGCGATTATGGGCGAATACCATCAGGTTCTCCTCAACACTAAGATGTCCAAGAACCCGTCGCCCTTCCATAACCTGGGTTATGCCCGCGGCGGCAATGTCACCCGGGCCATACCTGTCTATCCGCTTGCCATCAAAAACAATGCTGCCGTCGGTTACCTCGCCTTCCTCTGTCTTTAATAGCCCTGAGATTGCCTTCAGGGTGGTGGTCTTGCCGGCGCCGTTAGCCCCGAGTAGAGCTATGATTTTGCCGTCACCTACCTCCAGTGATACCCCCCGCAGTACCTGAATGATATTCATGTAGGTGACTTCAATGTTGTTTACCTGCAGCATTTTTTCCTCTTAACCGGTCCCGGCTTATGTTTCCTGCCCCAGATAAGCCTTGATAACCTCGGGGTTGGCCTTGATTTCGGCCGGGGTGCCTTCGGCAATCTTGCGTCCGAAATCGAGGACGATAATCCGGTCGGCAATGCCCATCACCACCCCCATGTCATGTTCGACCAGGATAATAGTTTTGATGCCGTCCCTGAGTACGGGGGTATTGGGGTAGGTATCCCCCTGGCCTTCAAAGACGTCAATTATGAATCGGGCGATGTCTTCCTTTTCCTCCAGGTTCATCCCAGCCATCGGCTCGTCGAGGAGCAGGACTTTCGGTTCCAGGGCCAGGGCTCTTCCCAGTTCCACCCTTTTTCGCAGACCGTAGGGCAGAACACCCACTACCTTCTTTCTGATCGACTCTATCTCCAGGAAGTCGATAATCTCCTCTACCGTCCGGCGGTGCTCGATTTCTTCTCGGTGCGCCCAGCCAAAATATAGAGCGCCAGTTATAAAGTTTTGCTTCATCAGAACGTGTCGGGCGGCCATAAGGTTATCCTGGGTGGTGAGACCGGTGTACAGCTCGATGTTCTGGAAGGTGCGGGCGATGCCGAGTTTAGCCACCTTATCCGGTCGCATTCGGGTGATTTTTTGCCCGTCGTAAGTTATCTCACCCTGGTGGGGTTTGTAGAAGCCGTTTATGCAGTTGAGTATGCAGGTCTTGCCGGCACCATTGGGCCCGATAATAGCCAGTATCTCATTATCTCTGATATCTAGGCTTACCTCAATAAGGGCTTGGACACCGCCAAAGCTGAGTGAGAGGTTATCAATACGTAATCTAACCTGCTTGTCAGTCACTAGCTACCCTACCGAACTGAGATTATGGCATGCGGAAAAAGCTAATTATACCCCCCTATACTAACACAAACATCTGAAAAATCAATGCCCTATCTAGGGTATTTTTTACAACAAAAACAAGAGGTGCTATAAATGTTGTAAATGACCAGGCTGACCGGTAAAGATTACCGTGATATTTTAAATCTGGTTTATCTTGCCAATCGTTGTGAAGACATAGAAAGCCTCATTAATACGTTATTTCCCTCCATAATACAAATATTCCATGCCGAATGTGTCACCTTTCAGATTATTAAAGGATATCTATTGCACACAGAGATAGTCGAGTCACGGTCTTTCAAATCAGATAGCCATAATCTTTATGAAGATAAGTATTACCCCACCTTAATATAAAGACTCTTTCTATCAGTATTCTCCCTTGTTAACAGAGGCACTTTCCTCATCAAAAACCGTCTTTAAAACTGGGGACTCTATTTCCTTTCAGGACTGGGAGAAGCCTGATTTCTATAATTATTTTATGCGCCCGCAGCATTTATATAGGGAATTATTCCTGGCTTTACGCTGGAAAGACAATTTGATAGGTATGATTACACTTTGGCGCTCCAGGAACCGGATTATAGCAAAAGGGACGTATTAAAATCTGAGATGCTTATACCGCATCTTGCCGTTGCTATGCGTGATATCGGTATAATTTCAAAAATTTACCGTCTGCCCCACTTCTTACAGCTAGACGGCGTGTGGTGGGCATTCCCAATAGCCGACGCACTTACCATCCTATTAACCCTTGCTCTCCTTATCCCACAGATAAGAGAACTCAAAAGTATGCATTTATCGGGGGAAAAGGGGGAAGTTACCAGTCAGCAGAACCCGGCTTGAGTAGTCTCAAAACCCTATGTTATTATTCATAGGATATATAACAATGAAAGCCTGGCATATATGGAGGAGGTATGTCCCTGCTTGAGTTAGCTGGCTGTGAGTATGCCGATTTTGAGACCTGCGGCGGCGCCAAACGCAGCCATGGGACGAGTATTAGGAAACCTTCTACGATATCATAGACTCTAGCATGGAAACTCAGGTGAGCCGATTTAACGGATACTGGCAATTACAGCTTAATAAATAATTAAAAGGACGTTAGCTAATTGCCATAGCCGAAGATATCCGGTAGAACTATAAAGAAAGGGACCCCCAAAATGCAAACATTGAAAGAACTCCTCAACAGAAACGCTAAAGAATACCTGGACAAGACGGCTTTTATCTTTGAAAACAAGCGCTACACTTTCAAGCAGGTTAATCAAAGGATAAACAGCCTCATAAATGCCTTGGCTAGCATAGGGGTCAGGAAAGGAGACCGGGTAGGTTTACTAGCTTATAACTGCCCTCAATATTTTGAGGTGTTTAACATTGCCAAAGCAGGCAGGATTTGTGTGCCGCTTAATTATAGATCAGCGGCCAGGGAACTGGTCTATTTAATAAATAATGCTGAAGCTAACACCTTAATATTAGAAAAGGAATTTGTCGATACTATTCTTTCTATTCGCCACGAACTTGTTGGGGTCAAGAACTTTATCTGCCTCGATGCGGATGTGGAGAATATGGCGAGCTATGAACAGCTAATCAGCAGCTTCCCCCCCGATGAGCCAGTGGATAATGTAGAAACAGACGACCCATGTATCCTGTTTTATACCAGCGGTACCACGGGACGACCCAAGGGAGCTATGCATACACATAAAAGCCTCCTGGCGGAAGCTGCCGCGGTCGGTCAAAACTTTACCCCTGATGACATTGCCCTGTGTGTGATGCCCTTTTTTCATGTTGCCGGCTCTGCGGTCTACCTATTCCCCGCTTTTGCCTCCGGCGCCACGGTAGTGATTCACAAGAAATTTGAAGAGGTCCCCATTCTGGAAACTATTGAGAGAGAAAAAATAACCTACATCTGTTTGGTACCCGCCATGATAATCCGGTTGTTGGAACACCCGGACCTGGATAAATATGACCTCAGCAGTTTGCACACCATAGTGTACACCGGGGCACCCATGCCCTTTGAGGCGCTAAAGCAGGGTGTTAAGCGTTTTGGCAAAATCTTCGTCCAATTACTGGGGCAGACTGAAACTCTCAATCTAACCATGCTTAAGAAAGAAGACCATAATATAGAGGGGTCAGCCAAGGAAACCAAAAGGTTGGAGTCTGTGGGTAAGCCGCCCAGAGTCGGTGAGGTCAGAATTATTGATGAGAAGGGCCACGATGTCCCCGTAGGTGAGGTTGGCGAAATAATAGCCCGCAGTGACCGGATGATGAAAGAGTACTGGAAGTTACCCAAGGAGACGGCGGAAGTAATGAAAGATGGCTGGCTTCATACCGGTGATTTAGGCAGGATGGATGAGGACGGCTATATCTACATCGTGGACAGAAAAAAGGATATGATAATTAGCGGCGGAGAGAATATCTATTCTCGAGAGGTAGAGGAGGTACTCTACGCTCATCCCGCCGTACAGGAGGCGGCGGTGGTGGGAATACCTGATGAAAAGTGGGGTGAATCGGTAAAGGCGGTAATAGTTCTGCGGAAGGGAATGACAGCTACTGAAGACGAGATAATCAATTTTTGTAAGGAGCATCTGGCAAGCTACAAGAAACCGAAGTCGGTAGAGTTTTGGGATATCATGCCTATGACTGGCAGTGGCAAAATAATGAAAAACGAGATAAGAGATAGGTATTGGAAAGGATACGAGAAAAAGGTTCATTAGCCTCTATGGCGTTAAAATAATAACCCCAACTTCATGGAGAACCAAACGCCCATACGGACAAAGTGGGTGTGCCAGCCGGTAGGCCATGACAACGAGAAAATCTATTCAGAGTATATGAACTTTGACTCGGCAAAGATGGATGAACTGGAACAGCAACTCTCCGATAGGCGTGTAGAATTATCAGATGCAAAGACTGTCGCTGGTTGCGTATCCGATCTGCGTGATTTACTGAGTGAGGGTTCCCTTGCCGAGAGGAAGACCTTTATCAGGAACTTCGTCAAAGAAGTGAAAGTAATCGGGGATGACGTGTTGCTAACCTACACGATGCCAATATTACCCGGAGGAGTGACTGAAGATAGGCTGTCAGTTCTGTCTATTGTACACTATGGTGGGCCTTGGGGGACAGTTCCCGAACTCCTGTTTGAGAAGAAGGGACTGATTCCTAAGCTCCAACAACTCCTGATATCGTATCACACTTGAAGACGAAATGTGACCATCCAATCAGAACTCATTTAAGGATGAGGTCAATTTCGTCTATTTTTGTACTGTGATTTCCAAAAAGGTGCGTTTGGGTAGTACCTTTAACGGGTTGTTCCATTATCGTCATTTTCTTGTCGGGAAACGCTTGTTTGAGTATATTACAAGTATTATCAAGCGTGAATTTACGCGAATCTGTTCTCACATAAATAACGCTCTCCTTACCCGTCAGGTAAGACACCTCACGAAATGTTGTTTCCAATAACTGCTTATATTCGTCCTCCACCTGAAATCGTTCACGGTGTTTTCCCATGCTACTATTAGGCGCCGGAGGATAACCGAGCATCCAGAGACGTATCCACTGGTCATAGTGATAGTTGGTTACCCCAAAGTATGGTGGCGAAGTAAAGATGAGGCGTATTGGTAACCTTCCTGAATTCACTAGATGTTTGCGAATCTTGGTGAGTACGTGATTACAATCACCAAGATAGACCTGACTTCCGTTGAGGTGTGGACGCCCCTTCGCATATCGCCATCTTATTCTTTTGAGCATGAAGTTGAGCGGATCCAGATCTGGCGGAGTTAAATTATGCTCCTTCCACCAGCGAACAGCGTAGCTAGGTGCCATTGACTTTGTTTGCCTCATCTGATTCGACAGAGATTGATTACGTTTCCCGTGCAGGTATACCAAAAGAAGTCCCATAAGTGTCCAATCAGCAACTCTTCGTTTCCATTTAAGCTGATCGCGGGCTGCTAGTAAGAACCCTCGTACATTTCGGCTGAAACATAGGTGAAAAAATTCTGGAAGATTATCCGCAGTCGAGGAATATTCGTCGCCCATCTTGGCTAGTTCCAGTAACCTTTCTTCAACGGCGTTCTGGCTGGCTGGATGAAGTTTGGTTTTCCCGTAGACCCAACCGACAGGATTTAACTCGATTCCAATCCCGGTACGTTTATGTATTGTAGCACTATAGACAGAGGTTGCTCGCCCCGCGAAAGGATCAAGTACTATATCCCCTTCTCTTGTATATTGTTCGATGACAGCATCTGCAAATTTCACGGGGAACATAGCGTAGTATGGTCCGATACCGGACCATCGTTTCTCCGCAGTGTCGAATTTGCTTTCGGCCAAAATCAGTTAACCCCCATCAAAGCTTGAGCCAGCTGCTTTAACACCTTGGCACCAAGGTTAAGAGGAATTGATGCCTCTGCGTGCGCTGATATAAGGGGTGAGATTGCATTAGGGAATCTTGAAGATACTAATCGGTCTAATAGCGAACAAATTGCACTAAATCGAGGATAGAGGCTAACATCATCTGAATCTATAGTATCCTGTTCCTCAGTTAGAAAAGGAATACTAGCTACTATTCGTGCTCCATTTCTTGTTTTATAGAAAATTTTGCGCCCAAAATATGTGTCTTGACCGTAGCGCCGCACACTTGAAGATTGATGGATACGTTTCTTTATATAATTATCCGTAAGTAAAATAAAGCCGCATGGCGGGAATAAAAGTTGGCCTGCCGTTTCAGTGCTATCAATCTCATCAAAGTGAGTTACAAATTCACCACTCTTCTCGATCCCAACGACGATGAGATCCTTTCCTGTTTCTTTTTGCACAATAGCATTTATACGTTTTAACTCGATACTGATAGCGGCGCTTAGCCAAGCCGGTGGGCCAAAAACGGCAAGAGGTCCGTCAATAAAGAAAGCGATTTTATCCACCCGATTTAGCAAGTTGCGTTTCTCGAAGCATCGTAATAGGTGTATCAATAAAATCCTTTCCCATACTTGTCTAACGTAAGCAAAGGCTTCACCATTAGTGCCAAGGTCATTGAAGCGTTCGTGGATTCGTAAGGCATCTGTTGAAAATATAGGTTGTTTACAGCTAGGGCATTCTATACTGCCAGGTGGTATATATATTGATTCTTGACAGCCATTGGTCTCTGAATAGGGGCATTTCTGTGGATCGCGAGGTTTCAATAGCAGGAGAGCTTCATAAGTTTCTATCAATGGTATCCTGTCTTCCTCGTCAATAATTGTATTTTGAAATAGGTCATAAAGCTCCTCGCGGAACGAAACACGCGCAGACGCTTGTCTACGTGTGACGACATTACTGCCCGGTAGCGCAGCATCAATAGTGGAAGCTTTTTCAGTTTCCCTGAATTTCTGTGGATCTATAGGCCGGTCAGAATCAAGCTCGTCAATGAGTGCCAAATCGATAAGAACACTGGCTACAGTACAATATCCTATCCTCGCACCAGGATATCCGTTTACAACCGGGACTTCAGTATTACTTCCGTCTATAGCTACCACTAGCCTAGGCAGTACATCAGTACATTCAGAAACTAAAGATGGTTGCAAGGCAGGCAAGGCCGTATCCTCTTTGTTGCATACTTTGCAGCGGGAGAGTAACTGCTTAACGTGCTCTGTCTCTACAATACGACGCAGCGGATGGTAGCTAGCAAATTCGCCCTCATATGGCATTAGAGCTCTCCTGGCCGGCTTGAATGGAAAAGCGGTCTATCTGTACTGGAATCACATAAGGATTGGAAAGAGTCTTAACTCTTAGAAATCCTTTATCCTGCGCCCGTAGAATGCTAGCCTCAAAATCGGCAAAATCATAGAATTTCTTGATTTCTTTGGTTTCATCGGTGTTGTTAAGGTGGCCAATGAACCAATTGGCGGTGTTACGCAAGATATTTTGCTGAATAGAGCTGACTTCTTGGGTGGCGTAAACTAGGCCGATATGGTATTTTGCCCCTTCTTTTGCTGTACGTACCCAAACATCCTGCAAATCGAGTTCGCGGGATGACGGTAATACATTGTGTGCTTCTTCTACATAGACGAGTATTTCAGTAGGAGTTTCGGCATTACGGAATTTTGTCTGGTTAGCCTCAAAGATATAGCGCATCACGCGGTCGGCATTAGCTTTATTGAGTTCCGGGTTCCCACTGGATTGATCCACAATGACAAGGTTCCCACCTTCAAGCTCTTTGTAGATGTCCTCACCGTAATCTGAGATGATTGATGAACTGTGCTGCTCTCTTATCCTACCGATCAGATGCGCCCCATTAGAATAGTGATACATTTCCAAGATATTCTTCAGTGTGTCATCTGCCCAAGAACCAGTTGAGCTAGTCTTAACATACTCCTGATCAAATTGATTGTAGCTGGCGTATGAATCATTGATATAATCCCGGAGTATCTTAAAAGCTTGGGTTAGTTGACCCCAGGATGGGTTGGGGGTTCCAAATATTTTCGCACAGTATCCGTAATCAACTGGATTATCGCCTAGTCCTTGTTGTGAATCATTCTCCATCGCTTTGATTAATTTCGGGTTGAAAAGCTTGGAAGTATTAGGGCTCATATTCTCGGGAGGTGGCAAGCCTGCCTTGTTTAAAAGAGCACGATAGCCTAATACTTGCCGTCTATAACGTGTCATTGCTGATGGATCATCTCCGGCTGGTTGTTCAAACTTGATACCCTTAAAATTATCGGTGTATTTTACCCCGTCTCTAGGAATCGCTTCGTTAATAATTTCCTTTCCTATTTGTAGATTCTCATCTCGGTAAAAGTTCAATAACATGAGCTTACGATTAGGGTCATGAGGATGCTTCGTTATACCGTAAGTCACTACTTCTTTTTTCAACTCTTCCTGCTTCTCACTCGGGCCGCATTTCCATACGTTCTTAATTGCTTCGGGGTTCAGGTCTTTTCCAGTGGCATCCTGTTCATTTTCATTAGCATATTCGCCATTGGGGTCAAAAACGATCTGTCCAATACGGCGCCCACCCGCTTGCCATCTCAATGCGAAAATAGAACGTAATATTATCTTCGTCGTATTTGATTTACCGGTTCTTGTCATGCCAAAGAGGGCTGTTTTCTGTCCGAGAAGATCGAGAGGGGTTATGCTAACCTGAACACCATCTATCTGCTGGAATGGCCTATGGGTAGATGCATAACGCACCTGGCCTATAGGTACCGTATAGCTAGCTGCGCTTTCATCGGCATGCTCACCGCGGTAATTAGCAATAATTTCCAAGAATTTGCCTCTAGGCTTAAACACTTTTAAACCTCGGTTTGGATAATAGTTACTTAAATCGGAGCCGAAGGCTAGCCGATAAGAAAGGACATCGTCTTGATTTACAATTGATACATAATACGTACCCAGCACTCGGCAACGCACGCCAGCGTAACTCAATAAGTTGTGAGTTGTTGGATCCATAACACCTCGGTCATCCCAATTCTTGTCTATTTCCCCGCTAATCCGCTGTGCGTTCTCTACTCTCACGCGTAAAGCTTCATCTGCATTAGGAAGATTCGCCTTATCCAAAACGCGTAGTAGAATTACAGAAGCATCTTCTTGCCGAACATCTGTTTGAGCGGATAGTGCTATGCGTGTGGCGATTAGGAAAGATAAAGCTGGTATTCCGCCGACCGTCTGACGATGAAAGTCGTGTATTTGAACCAAGGCTTCTTCATAACCAAGTGAATATACCTCACCAACATAAGCAGTCTCATCAATCAAGCCAGTTAGTGTTTTGGCCGCGGTCACAAGCTCCGTACTAAGTTGAGGATTGTTCAATCGATCCGAAGAGTTTGATATTAAATCTGCCATTTCAGTGCTCCTTTTCTGTTCCTCTTCCTTAAATGAGCGAGTTAAACTCACTAACTTTTCGACAAGTCATTGACTTAGTTAGTTATCCTGGGTAACCAATTCCGATGGCTTGATATCCAAAGCTGCGGCTAGGCGTTTGATAGTTTGAAAGGTGGGATCCTGCATTCCTTTTTCCAAACGTACTATAGTGGACACGCCGACATTAGCTTTCTGTGCCAACTCGCGCTGTGTTAAGAATCGTGACCTTCGCAATTCTTTTAGTCGTGTCTTCATTTTATTCCTTGATGATAGTGTAATAATAACACTATGATATACTCTTGACAAGTAGTTGTCATCATGTTATCATTAAAATGTCATCTAAGGCAGCTCTTACGAATAAAGCCATAGTGTCAACAGAACTTATAGTTCAAAAAGCTACATTTAAGCTTTGGATACTTCATGATTTAACAATATTGACAGTTGTGTTGTTGTTACCTATGAAGAATTCTCTAAAAAGGTTAAGATTTATTTACAGATGCGAGAATGTGTATGTCGTTGGTGTATAATTGCCATAACTAAAAAGACTTCTTAATGGAGCGAACAAATATTATATGACATCTACTAATTTAATAACGCTCGAAAAACTTTGGGCTGACGCAGATTTTACACCTAATGAAGAGCAAAAAGAAGCGATACTCCATACTGGCGGACCTCTTTATCTTCCGGCCGGTCCTGGATCGGGAAAAACTCGTGTTTTACTTTGGCGCACCCTCAACCTCATAGTGTTTCATGGTGTAGGCCCAGAAGAGATATTCCTTTCAACATTTACAGAAAAAGCTGCCTTTCAACTTAGGGAGGGTTTACGAGCCCTGCTAGGTGCGATCACGTTAAAAACTAATATTCATTTCGATATCTCCAATATGTATGTTGGCACAGTACATTCATTATGTCGGCGTATAGTTACAGACCGGCGTTTTTCGCCCGAAAGAAAGCGCCGTCGGGCTCCTCTTTTAATGGACGAGATTGACCAATATCTTTACCTTTATAAACGTGTTAGATGGGATAATTTGACAGGTTGCGTCGAGCTTGGAGATGACCCTAACGAGTGTATTAATAAATATTTCACCGGGAAAGGATCTAAATCAAAACATAATGCGGTGACAAATTGTATTACGCTTTTTAATAGACTTTCAGAAGAATATATCAACCCAGAGATAGCCATGAGAGCAACTCGAGACCCAGATTTGAAAAACCTACTTTCTCTTTATCAAGAGTATCTTAAATCATTGGAAGAACCTCCTCCTGCTGGAACTGCAGACCTTTCGCTTATTCAGCAGAAGGCAGTTGATGTACTAAGGAACTATCCGGATGCAGGGAATATTTTTAAACATGTAATCATCGATGAGTATCAGGACACCAATCCAATTCAAGAGGAATTGTTCTTTGAACTGGCGCGGGGATATAAAAATATTTGTGTTGTTGGTGATGACGACCAGGGTCTTTATCGGTTCCGTGGAGCAACCGTAGAGAATTTCGTTCAATTTCCTGAAAGATGTAAAAGAGAACTAGGCATAAAACCACACGAAATTGGCTTGGTGAAAAACTATCGTTCGCGCCGGAAAATTGTTTCATTCTACAATGACTTTATAATAAATTGGGATTGGACAAAAAGAGGAGATGGAAAGGGTAAATCCGTTTTCCGTATTGAAAAAGAAATCGAGGCAACGAGTAAAGACGAAGGCCCTTCTGTCATTGTCAGCACACCAGGTAACAGAGAGAGCGTCTGCACTGAGATTGCTGGTTTAGTACGGAAGCTGCTCGATGCAGGTACAGTGACAGATCCCAATCAAATTGCCTTCCTGTTTCCTTCTTTAAAATCGGTTACTGTACAATCTATGAAACAGGCCTTAGAAGACCAGGGTATCAAAGTATATGCGCCCCGTGCTGGCCGATTCCTTGAAGTTCCAGAAGCAGAGGCTATGTTTGGTATCTTCGTGCAAATTCTAGGGAGACCTTCCAGAGGCGCTTTCCCCGGAACGGATTATAACGATTTCCACGACTGGCTGGAACGAATAGATTCTTTAGGCAAACAACTTGTCAAAGCAGATGTACAGCTTAAGCAATATGTTACGGACCGAAAACAAGAAATAAAAAGTGCTCTTACTGACTACAGCCTGTTACTGGATTTTGCGAGAGGGGAAAAATGGGACTTACAGTCTGAATATAAAATTGAGACGATGAAGCGCGCGCTCGTTGGGGTTTCAGGTCTTTCGGAACGAGCCAGACGCAGCCTTTCTAGTAGCTACTTTGATCGTATCGTTCGCCAACGTGTTCAGGAATATAGAAATGGTCTTTCTGATAAACCTCCTTTCACGCTTAATTACGTTACCAGACGAGCAACCGCTATGGATTGGAGTCTCCTTGACCTATTATATAGGGTTTGCGGCTTTCAACCATTCAAATCTATGTTCGACCTAGCTGAGAATGGCCAAGATGAAGGACCTATTGCCAACCTTGGTCTCATATCGCAATATCTTGAGCGCTTCATTGAGCAATATACTCCTATGATCACCGCTGATATTTTAACCGATGCTCGACTTCAAAATCTCTTCTTCGGCTCATATCTTTTTGCGCTTTTCCGTCGCGGTGAATCTGAATATGAAGATGCCGAGGACCCATTCCCGAGAGGTCGTATTCCTTTTATCACCATTCACCAAGCCAAAGGGCTTGAGTTTCCAATTGTAGTTCTGGGAAATGCGATTTGGCGAGATCACGGCGTTCGCCGGATTGAAGAGATTGTCAGGCCGCTTGTAAAAAGGGAGGGAGAACCGCTGGACCGCATGGATGGCTTTGACTCAATGCGTATGTTCTATGTTGCACTTTCAAGAGCCCGAGATCTTCTCGTTGTTGCTGACTACCGGGGCCGTGGATATCCACACAAGGAACCGTTTGCTTCAATGCTCGATAACTCATTACCACGAATACCCAAATTTAAGGTCAGCTCTGTGCCAAAGACTAAATCTGTAGATCGAGATTTGCAAAAAAACTATTCTTATACTTCAGATTACCTTTTCTATCTGAAATGCCCACGTCAGTATATGATATTTAGGAAATATGGCTTTGTCGAATCTCGTTCCGGTACTATGTTCTTTGGCAGTCTTGTACATGAAACACTGGCAGATTTACACGAATACCTTATTTCGAAGAGGCAGTAAGTATGACAGAACAAGATACTACTGAGCAATTTATACGTGATGCCTTCGAGCAGAATTTTGAGGATATACGCCGTGATACCGGCCATGTTATCTCTCCTCATCTTAAGGAGCTTGCACTAAACCAGGTCCTTTTCTACTGGAGGAAGTTGAAAGCGGTAGCTGAGAGTATTACTGAAACCGAGGTGAAACTGCATCTGCCCAACCAGGAGACTCCGTCAGGAAGGAAGTTCTGCATTGAAGGTGTGGTAGATATCGTTAGGGCTAATGACCGGGTCATCATGTATGACATCAAAACGCATGAGGCTGATTATGTACGAGCCCACCCGGAGGAATACGAACAGCAGCTCAATATATATGCATACATCTGGCATCACCTCCGTGGCCAGCAGCTTGATGAAACTGCAATAATTGCCACTGCCTTTCCGCCGGCATTGCGAGAGGCTATAGTCAGCAGGGATCCAGTAGCCATTACCCGAGCTATCTATAGTTGGGACCCAATGATAGGTCTTTCATTTAAACCGGAAAAGGTAGAAGCGATGATTGCAGATTTTGCTCGTATTGTAGATGAAATTGAAGAAAACCATTTCACCCCGACACCCATCGAGAAGCTCCGCGAGCGGGTTGGTAAGAGTGATAACAGTCTTTTTGCAACTGCAATATGTAGATATTGTGATGCTCGTTTCTCTTGTTCTTCTTACCGGGCTTATGCTAGCACCTCCAAGGGCACAATTGAACGCTCCTTTAAGGAATACTATAATGACCTTGGCCCCGATTCCGAGCGGGAAGACTGGACAACTACCACGCTTGATTCTGCGCCTGATTCTGTAACTCTAGCTGATATTATCTAATCAGGGTTTTTAAAATATAAAAATGAGAGGATAGAAAAATGCCTCAAGAAAAATTGAGACCGTCTTTCACTTTTGATAAAGAACGAATAGAACAATTGAAAGAGATAGTACCTGAAGCCTTTGCTGATGGAAAGATAAACTGGGAAACGCTGCATGAGGCTCTTGGTGATTATTTAGAGGACGAAAATCTACAAGCAGAGCATTTTGGTCTCTTCTGGCCTGGCAAACGAGAAGGACGTCGATTAGCCAGTATTCCCAGCACCGGTACGCTTGTACCTTGTATCGGAGAAGGTATTAACGAGAACTCAACAAAAAATATCTTCGTTGAAGGTGATAACCTTGAGGTCCTTAAGCTTTTGCAGAAAAGCTATGCCGGACGAGTGAAAATGATTTATATCGATCCACCTTACAATACTGGAAATGACTTCGTTTACAACGATGATTTTGATGAGCCGCTAGAGCAGTACTTACGCGTAACTGGCCAAGCTAACGAGGAAGGGATTTTGTTAACTACAAACCCAAAATCAAGCGGGAGATACCATTCGGCTTGGCTTTCAATGATGTATCCACGCTTATTATTAGCAAAGCAATTACTAGTGGAAGAAGGCTCAATTTTTATTAGCATTGATGATAATGAGATAAATAACTTGCGAATGTTATTAAACGACACATTTGGAGAAGAAAATTTTATTACACAAATTACAATCCAGAGTAATCCTCGCGGAAGACAATCCGAACGTTTTGTTGCGACTGTACATGAATACCTACTTATTTATGGGAAAAATGCGAGTCGATGCAGACTTTTGGGAAGCACCCTAACCCCCGAACAACTGAAAGAATTTGAAAATTTGGATGAAACTGGTCAGAAATATCGTCTTCTTGGTCTAAGACAGAGGGGTTCTGCATCTCGCCGCGAAGACCGTCCAAACATGTTTTATCCTATATATGTTAACCCTAAAACTGCACGAGTATCCCTAGACAAGGATGAAGACTTTTCGGTTGAAGTATATCCTCGAAAGTCAACTGGAGCCGACGGTAGATGGATGTGGTCCAAAGATAAAGTACGCAATGAACTAAACAGAGTTGAAGCCCGATTGATATCACGCCGCAACGAATGGGATATTTTCGTAAGAGACTATTTAGTTTCGAATACTGGAGAAGAAAGAACTAGAAAAGTTAAAACTATATGGAACGAAAAGGAGTTGAACTACCAAAACGGGACACAGGAAGTGAAAGGGTTATTAGGCGAAGGCATATATGAATATCCCAAACCTGTAGCTCTTCTGAAACAAATAGTAACAATGGCAGATGACCCTAATTTAATATGTTTGGATTTTTTCGCGGGATCCTGTACTACGGCTCATGCAATTTTAGATATGAACTCTAAAGACGGAGGTAGTCGTCAATTCATAATGATTCAATTACCTGAACTTACACCAGCCGATTCGACTGCTCGAAAAGCCGGATACAACACAATTGCCGATATTGGTAAAGAGCGAATCCGAAGAGTGATTGAAAAGCTGAAACAAGAAAACACCAAAGGTGACCTGGGGTTTAAGGTATTTAAGCTCGACCATTCAAATTATAAAGCTTGGCAAGAATACCATGGTGAAGATGTAAAGCAATTAGAGATGCTTTTCAGTGGCGCTGAAACACCGCTTGTCGAAGGTTGGACATCTGAGTCATTACTTGCCGAGGTAATGTTAATTCAAGGTTTCCCATTGGACAGCAAGGTAACCATGAAACCTGAATTTAAAAAGAACAAGGTCCAGTTAATTGAATCAGATGCTTCTGCCCACCGTCTCTTTGTTTGTCTGGATGAAAAAATCCACGAGGAAACCGAGAAGGCACTCAAAGTGAATTCCGGCGATATTTTTGTATGTTTGGATAGCTCTATGACTGACCAGGCGAAAATGCGTTTAGCAAATATTTGTACCCTGGCTACTATTTAAGAATATGACATTACAACTTAAATTTGATCCAAATCTAGATTTTCAACTTGAGGCCGTAAACGCGGTAGTTGACCTGTTTGATGGTTTACCAAAACGTGTGACCGAGTTCACGTTAGGGAGTGAAACTGTTACCAACTTGCCCGTTTATGAGAGCATGAGCCCCGAATGGCTACACACCAATCTATTAGCTGTTCAAAATCGTGTGGACCCCGGGAATAACCTCATAGAGAGGTCATTGCTTGGCATTACCTATGATGACGGAATAGAACTCGAAGGTGTCAGCGATAATTCTTGGTCCTACCCCAACTTTACTATTGAAATGGAAACAGGGACCGGGAAGACCTATGTCTATCTTCGTACCATCTACGAACTCCGGAAAAAATATGGTTTCAGTAAATTCGTCATTGTAGTACCCAGCATCGCTATTTATGAAGGTGTTATTAAAAACTTTCAGATAACTCAAAGCCACTTCCGAGCACTATATGCTAATGAGGTAGTAAATCTCTATGCCTATGATAGCAGTCAAATCAGCCGTTTGCGTTCTTTTGCCTCGTCAACATTCACCGAGGTAATGGTTATTACTCTTGATTCTTTTAACAAAGCTAATAACGTCATTTTCCGAGCTTCAGAGAAACTCCCTGGTGAGAAGAAGCCATTCGAATATATCCAAGAAACCAGGCCCATTCTCATTCTTGACGAGCCTCAAAATATGGGCAGCGAACGAGCAAAACAGGCTCTTCGTACTTTACATCCCCTGTTTGCTCTGCGCTATAGTGCTACGCATCGTGAGAGCCCCAATCTTGTTTACCGCCTTACACCCTTTGAGGCGTTTCGCCGCAGGTTAGTTAAGAAGATCTCCGTCTGGGGAGTTAACGAATTCGAAAATCTAAATCAACCATTTTTGGCATTAGAGTCCATTTCCAAGCAACCACCATGGACGGCCAAAGTCAACGCATATGTGAACGATGCCGGCAGAACGCGCCAAGAGCTCCTTATACTAAAACAAGGAGATGACCTTTATCAAAAGACGAAACGCTCAGAGCATCGCGGTGGATATCAAGTCATAAACATTCATGCTGGCGAGAAGTATGTTGAATTTGAAAATGGAATCAGACTCCACCTAAATGAAACTATCGGGCCTTCACGCCCTGCTATTTTCCGTGAACAAATTCACCAGACCATTAAAAAGCATTTGCAGCTACAAGAAGAGCTTTTACCTCAAGGTATAAAAATCCTTTCCCTGTTTTTCATTGACCGGGTAGCGAACTATGTCGATTCGAAGGGCATCATCAAAACAATTTTCGATGAAGAGTTCGACAAACTCAAAATCGAATATTCCCACTTTAAAAAATACCGCCCAGAAGAAGTTCGGCGAGCATATTTTGCCAAGAGAAAAACATCGGCCGGAGAACTAGAAATTGACACTCACATTGAAGAAGAGGCTAAGACACAGGCAGAAAAAGAAGCCGAAAAGATGACTTTTAAGCTCATCATGCAAGACAAGGAACAATTGCTATCATTGAGCGAACCAGTCAGTTTTATTTTTGCTCATTCCGCTCTTAAAGAAGGCTGGGATAATCCCAATGTCTTCCAAATTTGCACTTTAAATCAAACTGTTTCTGAAATTAAGAAGCGTCAGGAAATCGGGCGAGGTTTACGACTTCCAGTTAATCAATCAGGTGAACGTATCCATGATGACTATATAAATGTACTTACCGTTGTTGCCAATGAGAGTTACGATAATTATACGAGGACCCTACAAGGTGAGTACTATGAGGCTGGCGATGCTGTGGCTCCACCTGTCGGTGACGCCAGAGCTGTAAACATAGAGCGTAACGATGCGATATTTACGAATGAGGAATTTAGAAAATTTTGGGATCGTTTATCACAGCATACTGAGTATCGAATCAACATTGATACAGATCAATTAGTTAAAGACTGTACCACCAGGCTAAACAGGACGGTATTTCCTAGCCCAATCATCGTCGTTGAGAAGGCCGATTTTGTACAAATCGAATACACTATCACGCTCGAAAAAACCGCCTATGATACGGCACACATCTGCGTAGAACGGAGGAGAACGGATGGTGGCTATTTCAAACAATCTTATCCAGTACAAAAGCCCAATGACCTAGGCAAGATTATCCATGATGATAATCTGCAAGGCTGTAAAATCATTTCTGTTGATTCAGCCGCTGATCAGGTTGTCTTCGACAAACGTGGTATTTTAACCAAAGCAAAACCCATCCAGTATCAAGTGCAAGAGGCAAAAATTCCAAGGCAACGAAGCACTGCTGAAACAAAACATGTGTACTCAGTACCCAATTTGTTAGACCGTGTTGCTGAAGCTACGAAGCTAACACGCCCAACGATCAATCAGATTTTCCAGGGATTGAATGATTCACAAAAATTGATGTTGGTAAGGAATCCCGAAGGTTTCATCGCCAAGTTTATTGAAATCGTTTTGGATACCTTAGCTAATCATGTATCCAGCCGAATTGAGTTTATTTTAGATGGAGAAAAACAGCCTAATAATCTGGATGAATTGTTTAAGCCTACTAAGCCGTTCAAGCCCAGGGGCCTTATAGAGGCGAATCATAAGAGCCTTTATAACCTGATACAGACAGAATCTGGGATTGAGGAGCGCTTCCTCATGAACAGGCTAAAGTTAGATCCCAAAATAGTGTTCTATTTCAAGTTTCCAGATGGATTCAGGCTTAAATTTCCAAAGATCATCGGGGATTATGTCCCTGATTGGGGAATTGGTCGTTACGATGATGACGGCAAGATTGTTCTTCAGTTGGTCCGTGAGACCAAAGGGAGTACTGACCTTGATTCCTTACGCTTCCCCGGTGAGAAAAGAAAAATCGTTTGCGCTAAAAAACAATTTGATACTGTTGGCATCGATTTCCGGCCTGTAAAGGATACCACTGATGGTTGGTGGTATGAAGAACCAAATCAAGATGTTTTTAATCTTTAAATGTTCTTAAAAGTTTCGAACAAAATAAGTAGTGGGAGGTTTTCATGCCAAGACCAGCATTATATAAGAATGTGGCCCAACGTATATTTGACGTAGAGGGATTTGAGATTAGAATCAAGGATACAAAGGGAGATGAACTGAAACCAGCCGATACTCTGCTTGCGATGTATCCGCTCAGCAAGGGATCATACAATAATTGGAGAGTTGCAGAGTGGGAAACAAATAAGTTCGCAAGATACTATCCGAATAACCAAGTTGAGGTCTTGGATTCACAGGGTAATGTAGTCCGGCGTAATACCACTTTGGGCACGGTGAGAGATACATATCTTGAAGAAGAGTAATGGCCAAATAATAAATATTAAATCGAGCATCAGGCTCACAGATAATTATGGAAATAACGAATATCAGCTATAAAGACTTATTTAAAGCTTGCCAGTTTTATGGACAAAAAGAAGAGCGTGATTACGTATATCCAGCAGCAATCACCAAGCTAAAGAACAATTTTGACAACGCTACAATCATGGCTGATGCTGTCTCTGATCTCCTAAAAGTGTGGCATTTGAGTTTCTATCGTTTTGGAATGTTCTCGCCTATTCTTATAGAGCAATGCATCAGACAAAAATTAGATTTGATACAGAAGTACGCATTACTCAATATCCGCCAACTCACTTTTTCAGATTCAGAGACAGCAGAGATCAGAATATTATTTTCGGGCTTTTTGGATGCGACAGCTGGTACGAACGCTAAATTTACTAGAAAAAGTCCTACTGCTGTTTCTAAAGCACTGAACCTCTTAGCCTCGAGATGTTTCCCTCTTTGGGACGAGGCTATTAGTCAAGCTTACGATTGTTGGTGGGTATATTCAGATTTTGGGTTTAATGAGTATATTAAATTCATGGAATTATCAAAGACGCAATGCATTGATATCGTTACAGAATTTGCCAAAACAAATTCAATCAGCGATATTGATATAGCCGAGAAAAAGTTAATCGGGGAATGCGTTTCATTGAGTGGGACAAATTACGATAGAAGCCTGCTGAAAATCATAGACGAATACAATTATGCCAAATATACAAAACAATGGTTATAAAACGACATAATCTCTATTAATGATCCAAAAAGGTCGTGTTTCAGAGAGAGACAGATACAGAGCCTCCCTATCTATTCTAACGTCTAGTGGCTATTGTCAGTAAAGACCTAGCTTTTACCGATTCTGAACATCTTGGTGCCACATACCGGACAGGTGCCCTGAGTCGCCGGTTTGCCGTTCTTCATGGTTATA
>Ga0315543_1001242_pt1 | contig 28268 bp, 26 predicted proteins | sample SalMarSW160210MG_2_FD_203098 | JGI IMG/M metagenome (GOLD analysis project Ga0315543, IMG submission 203098) | Salt marsh sediment microbial communities from the Plum Island Ecosystem LTER, Massachusetts, United States - Salt Marsh Sediment SW1601-210 ... | reverse complement strand
CTTCGGTCAGGCAGGATCCCGATATTCTTTATATGGGAGAGATAAGAGATCATTATTCCGCAAAAACAGCTATAGATTTTGCCTCAACGGGTCACTTAACCATCTCGACTCTTCATACTTCAAATGCAACTTCCGCTATTTTCCGTCTTGAGCGGTTAGACGTTACAAGATTGCAAATGTCGGAAAGCCTTCTTTGTATTATTGCTCAGAAATTGATAAAGAAACCCTGTCAGGCTTGCAGCAAAATTGTACATATATCTGATGAGCAGAGAAAACTCTTAGAGCCGTTCACGGATGATATTCCCCAAAGAGTTTTGAAAGTAAACGGATGTCCGAATTGTAATAACACAGGATATTATGGCAGAGAAGGTGTATATGAGGTGTTAAAATTCGACGAAGAGATAATTGAGGAAATCAGAAATGGAACTCAAATCTCGAAAATCCGCCGCTTGTTTAAAGAAAAAGGTTGTTATCTTTTAGGTGACCATGCGATCGAGAAAATTAGAAGTCTTATATTCGCTCCCGAAGATGTTTATAATAAGGTATTGGTAGAAGAAGCTCCTGCTAAGAGAACAGAGAAGGTTACTCGTGAGGGTCAGGAGGAAATTAGAGAAAAGGAAAAAGTCGGAGAGGTTGAAACTACCGATGTCGGAGATAAAGGAAAAACAATTCTTGTTGTAGAAGATGATGATGATTCCCGAAATTTAGTATCCCGATTTTTGACCAATGCCGGCTATATGGTAACTCTTACCGAAGATGGAGCTGCCGCTTTACTTGATATAGGAAGAAAAGATTTTGACCTTATAATTTCCGATGTTAATATGCCCAATCTTGATGGGTTCGCTTTGATGGGAATTATCAAGCAGAAAGGAATCAAAACGCCGGTAATTTTTCTGACGTCTCTTTCGGATTCGGAAAATGAAATTGAAGGTCTTAAAAAAGGCGCTTCAGATTACTTAACAAAACCTGTAAAAAAAGAACTATTACTTCTTAGAGTTAAAAAATTACTCTCGGTTTAATTTTTTTATTTAAGGTTTCTTATTCTAATCCTGTTATTTATTCCTTTACTAATGGTACGGTATTCCCTCCATCCGTAAGAATAAGAATTTTCGCCTCGCGACCTTTTTCTTCGATTGATTTCGCAAAAGCTTTCTGCAGGGAATCAAAAGGACTCATAAATGTTTCTTTTAGGATTTTATCCTCAATTTCGGATACTGCATATATTTTAGCTTTTTTTGATAGTTCTACAATTCTTGCAGCCTTGTGATAACCCAACCGGTAATCTTCTCTTGCTTTTTTTATTATTTTCTCCGGATCAGTAGTAGACGAAAGCAATTTATAGAAATTATCAGGACCAATTCCATCATTGCACGGGGCAACCAAGATCAGTATTCCGCCGTTTTTAAGCGCAAGTTTGCCGTGTTCGATTGCTTTGTGAGCTTGATATAAGTTTTTATCCAGAGGAGGTTTTGCAACTGTTATTACAATATCTGCTTTTTCTCTTATAAGAACACAAAAAATATCTCGGGCGTATTCGGAGGCTCTAAAAAAGGATTCGTGTATGTCTCCGCAGAATACTGCACATAAATCTTTTTCGTTTTTTACTATTGTTTGAATTGAAAAGATTGGGGTATCAGGTATTTTATTTAAAGCGTCTAAAAGGTCTTCATGAACAGGATTCCCTTTAAGTTTGGTTGGTGCAACGCCTTTTTCCAGGGCAAGTTTGTGATTTTGTTCGATTGTAGTGTGTCCTGCGAGTCCCGGAATGAAGGCTTTTCTACCGCCGGTAAAACCTGCGAAATAATGAGGTTCCACGGACCCAATTGGAATAATAGCCCCTGCTTCTATAATTTTTTCATTTATCCATACTTCGGTTCCTTTTTTTGTTGTTCCAAGATTTACAAGACTTTTATAATTGCTTGCGTTGTGGACTATGATATTGGAATTGATTCTGTTGTAGAATTCTCCGAAGATTAATTTTAGTTCTTTATTTTTCGGTTCTTTATGGGCTCCTGTTGCTATTATATATTTTGCTTCTTCAAGATTCATTCTTTTATCCAGTTCCTTTAAAATCTCGAGAGTAGGTGTGGGTCTTGTTGCATCGTTAATTATAAAGAGAAAACGGCTATTTTGCGTTAGCCATTTTTCAAAAGGTTCAGTTCCTGCGGGATTTTTAAGTGCTTTTCCGATTATTGATTCTTTTTTCTCAAAAGTTGTTTCTCTCGGATAGAAAAATTCAATGTTAAGATTATCGGGTAAATCCAGTTCTGTTTTTTTTATGCCGTAAGGTATTGTTATTTTCATATTGTTTTAAATAATTGGCTTCCTCAGAGATATTTTTTACGTTAAATTAAAACTATTTGCGGTTATTCCTCTATCTTTTTTAATAAATTAAAGACATTGTCTGCGGTATGTTCGTTTAGTTTTCTATTATAGTCAATTGCTTCCTTTTTTGCGTGATAAATGTTTCCAAAATAATATCTGCGGAAAAGGAAGAAGTATACAACATATGCGTTTCCATATTCCTTTTTTAATAATTTGTAAATAATAAAGTATATGTTGGCGCCGTTAAGTAACAGGGCATTGATACCGTCACCTGCATTGCCTGCATACATCTGCCCAGTACCGGGAATAAAAGTAGAAAGCCATTTTGCGGTTGCTGGTGATTTATAATTCATATTTTGTGCTGAAGAAAGTAGGGAATCGACCATGTGAGCAAGTTCGTTGGTTCCGCCTTCTGCGAAATACATTTCTAATGCATCTTTCGCGGATTCCCACTCGTAACAATAAAGATGAGCAATTCCTAGAAAAAGCGATGCTTTTCTTTTTATTTCAGGAAATTCACTGAAAGATAAAAGTTTAAGAAGCATGAATTTCGCTTTATTATATTTTCTCCAGGCAATATAAGTTATCGCTATATCGATTTTTCGTTCTTCTCTTATACTATCATTGATAGCAGTTTGCGCTGATGATTCCATAGCGTTTAAGGATTGTTTCAGATTGTGTTTGTTTCTGTATGCAAGACCAATTTTATAGTAGGCATAGCTTATTTCTTTTTCTCCAGTGTTAAAGTGAATATAACGCTGGTATTCGGTTATTGCTTCTTCATAAAAATCCGAATCGAAAAATTTATCTGCAAGCTCAAGTATCGTGTCTTTTCCTGAAAGAGGGATGGCTGTAAGTATTAGCAAATAGAGATAGTTTTTATTTATAATTGTCATTCAGGTATTTCTTTACGGATAATTCAAACATCGTTTCTTGCTCTTCGTTGTAAATATCCGCAGCTACAACAGAACCGTAAATATTGCCGAGGTAGAAAAGCCCACCCAATACACCAAAAATCCATCCCTTGACCGAATGAATACCATCCGCATCAAAACCTTCATAAGCCTGCCAGCTAGTAATGCCAACTGTTACCAATGAATGAAACCCATCTGCGGGACGGTTACAATAGAATTTTCCTGAACCGGGAATTACTGCGGAGAATATCCCGGAGACGAATCTATTCTTTTGTGGTAAATTTTGCCCTTTTTTCAAGAAGAAAAACAATTGATCTTGTTTGGAATAGGTATCATTTAAGGATTCTCTCGCTTCATCCCATTCTTTTCTTTGTATGTGATTAAGGGTCATTAATTGTTTAGCCCTGGTATTTACAGTTGACTGGTTTAAGAAGTAAGCTTTTAGTATTTTATTAGATTGTTCGAAATTGTCCATTAAAGAGTGACAAATTCCTATTTCCAAATAAGCTTCATCGAGAAGAAGACTTCTGGAGTACTCGTTAGCAATTTTTTTAAAATAGTTTATTGAATATTTATAGTTTTCGCTAAAACGGTAACATAAAGCAATTTTAAAGAATATTGAATCTGTGTTTTGGGGGAACGAATCTGTTACAAAGAGAAAACGCTGGTATTCTCCTGCAGCTCGAATATATTGTTGTTCATCAAATAAATAATCCGCAAATCTACGAATATTTTTTCCCTTAAAATATTCTGGTTCTGAGGTTTTTCCTTCCAGAGAAAAAGTTAAATAAAGAGTAAAAATAAGAATTGACTTTAAGCATTTCATTAGTAATGGTTGCAATTGGTTCCTTTATTAGTACATAGATTTTCAGGCAAAGGGAATTCACTTTTTGATCTTCCTATATAATAGGCTTCTACGGGATAATCTATTGCATATCCTGTTTTTGGATCTCTTGGATAATACTTTCTTGAAAGTCCGAAACATCTCTGCAATCTATCACTTGCCATAAGAAATCCGTGTAATGCACCGTATTCCTGTATTGCCTTTGTCATAAAACGAGAGCAGGTCAGCGTAAAATTGCAGGAGGGGGCATCCTGAGAAGAGATGTATATTTGGTAAAAACGGATGAATCCCGAAAAAACAAGTTTAACTTCGGAAGTTTCTTTGAAGTTTAAAAGGGAAACAAAACGCTCATCGGTTTTATCGGATATCAGTGCATTTGCCTCATAAAGAAAATCCAGTTGATTTGTAATCTCAGTAGAGGAAATTAAGTTTAAATGTAAAAAACAGATTGCTATATTTACCATTTTATTTCCTCTATTTCCACTCCTTCAGGAATTTTAAAATTTACAATTTCCTTTGGAAGTAAATCGTTAAAAACAGGATTATTGTATGTGATTTTTTCTAATATAGTGTCTGTATCTGTGTATAATGTCGTACTTATTTCTTGTGGAAAATAATATTCTCCATAATTCAGGTGGTTTGTATAAGAGGCTTTTAAAAATATTTTCCCGGATTGTTTTTTTAACTCGGAAGAAATGATCCTGTTATCAACAAATATTAATTTTAAACTGCTAATTTGTTTTGATAATAAAGGCGGCGGATTCCAATAAGTGATTAAAGTGTCTTTTTTTATTTCGTGAATTGATAAAGAATAACCTCGATCGCATACTCCGAAATCCTCTTTCATAACGTTCAGAAATGTCTGAAAAAAAGAAAAGGAGACCGGATAAGGGGAAATAAATTTGAATGCGATGGAATCTTCAGGATAGTATATAACGACCTCATTATTTTTGAAAGACATCCATTGAAGTATTGGTTTCTGGATGGATACGAGAACTTTTCCGGGGAATTGGCAATAAAGTAGACCTTCTATTGTCTCTTCGATATCTTTTTGCTTAAGGTTTCTTGTAAATTCTACAGTTGCGTTATTAATAGGAAGCGCATAAGTAATATTGCTAAGAGTTAAGAATAAAAAAAGCAGAAAAGTTGCGTTTTTTTTACTTGAGGTGTTTCTAATTTAGTCTATCCTCCTGAACCACTGCCACAAGAAGAACCACCATCAGAACCACTGCCACAAGAAGAACCATCATCGCCTTCTCCACAGGAAGAACCGGTTAGACAGCTTGATTCTTCTTCGGAAGAACTATAGCATGATGAAGGAAAAACATCATCGCAAGTATTGCTTGCCGACTCATTACAGCCCTCATTCAATTCAATGGCAAGTAGTGCACACCCGGCCATTGTGAGGGTAGATGCGCATCCGATACAGCTATACACGGTTTGGATTCTTTTTACTCTTGATTTGTAAGAATCACTGTAGGCTTTGATATATTCCGGAGATCTGCCCGCAAAAGCTGCAGGGTCAGGAGATGAAGAATGCCACATCATTGCTATTCCGGTTCCTATTAGAGTCATTCCTGCGCCAATCCAGCAAGCTTTATTTACGTCGCTGTTGGCGGCTTTTTCGGCCTCACTCTTTGCCATGTATTGGTCCGGTTCCTCAAGAGCTAATAATTGTGTGGGTAGGATTATAGTTAACACCAAATACATTATAAAGAAAACCTTTAAAAATTTCATATTTTTGACTCCCTTATTTAAATATTATAAAAAAAATATCATAAATGTCAAGGATGTAAATTTTTGGTCCGTGGAACCGTTGATACGTTAGTTAGTTCGTTGATCTGTTAAAAAAACACACCAACCCACCCATACACTTACCTCAAACAAAATTCGACAGGATTATATTTACTAATTCACTGATTTACTAATATACTAATCACTAAAATTATCTCAGTTTATAATGGTCTTTCTCTATCCGTGTGATTACCCTTTCATATCTGGAACAGTAAAGGTATCCTGTTAGTTTTACCTGTAAAATCGGGATACTTCCAAGCTCCTTTTTCCCTTTTCCAAACAAAAATTTGATATTCTTTATCTTATCTTCTATCCACATGGAGAAGTTTTTATCCTGAGTTAAATTTTCTTTTATATTGAATTGTTCTATCTCTTCCCGAGAAATATTAAAATACCCATTTTCTTTATCTATCAGAAAATCACGCAACAAATGTGCCTGGTGAGAAGCGTACGCAGATAAAGAAAATTCTTCTCTGTAAGGTAAGGTGGGGGCCAGGAAAAATAGTAAGGCCCGGGTGTAGGCGTCTCCGATTTTCTTTGAGTATTCGTTCAAACCTTCAAAATGGGGAATTGTATGTTTTCTTTTAATGTCAAAGTTAAAGACCTCAAACATTTTACGGATTACCGTTCTTAATCCGTATCCGTTTTCGATGTCGTATTTAATAACCTCCGAAATAGCTTCCTCGAAGCAATTTTTTGTTTTGGGTTTATTTTTATTATAAAGAGCGTTTATTATCTTTGATTGTAGGAGTAGAAAATTCTTTTGTTCTGATTTATCTATATTCACATTGTCCACAAAGTCGTCAACCCATCGGAGATATGTATATAAAAAGTTAGCCAATTTCCCTCTTTCTCCTCGTATGAACAATTTTGTTGCTAAATAGGCTTCCTTATTATGTTTTTTCTGAGATTCTTCATTAAACTCACAATATTTCTCCATCTAGCTTTGAGCCTCGAGTATATTTAAGGAGCTGTAAAAGAAAGCTCTGTTTTGCAAAAACAGATTTTCACTAAGCTCTTGCAGCCTTGATATTTTAACTTTCAAAGACCGAGGAGGTTCTCTTGAAATTAAGTTATTCCAATAAACTATTCTTCCGCCTTTTTTTATTTGGGGTGAAATTTGTTGGATTCTTCGGGCGTATTGATTATAGCTCATATATTCGAATATATCCGAAAGATTAAACCCGTCGAAAGTTATTCCCCGATTTTTTTCAAGAGCTTCCTTTAGTGTGCTTCTAAAGATAATAAGTTTATCTAAATTTTTGCGGATCTTCTCGAAATTTTCTTTTCTCAGGAAAAATGGTAAGGAGTTCTGAAAATTACCCTTTATTATGTATTCAAGATATGGATTGTCGTGTGTTGGAAGAGCGGTTAATGCATATTTAATTCTTTTCTTCACTTCTTTTGCGATACTGTTTTCTGTGTATTTGAGATAATATGAATTTCTACCTAAGCCAAGATGCGTAAGAGTAATGGGGTTAAACACTATATTAAGAAATAAATCCCATCTCCAGGAACTTACTTTTTTGTTATAAAAATCAACTCTCTCTGATTTGCTCTTTTTGGAGATTAATTTTTCCCAATTATCCTTACGCATAATTAAAGGCATAATACGCTTTTTGAGTAACCGGAAATAATTCTCGACTTTCCCGGCATGAATTATTCCTTTTGAGATTAAGGTTAGATTATTGTCCCAGAAAGTTCTTGTTTCATCAGGCAATAATTTACGTAATTTTTCGTAGGTGAGTATCCTCTTCGAATCTTCTTTTATACCCATAAAAGATAATACTTTATTATATGAAAGATTTTTAAAGATTGTTTTTCGAATTTCAATACAGGCAATCTGAGCTGTACTCCTATCCACAGCTAAAACAAAGTTAGGGTTTTTAGTCAATATACCAAGGGCATTATCTCCCGCTGAAGATATCGAAAGATATATGCCATTTTTCTTTACGTTAAGAGCTTGCAGTACTATCTCTGTATCTTCCCAGCAGTTAGAGTAACGGATTATATCATTTGATTTCATCAATACCTTTCTTGGAAAAATTTATCGAGCCGGGTTGATAAGTCAAGGGGATTCTTAAGGTGGAGCTTTAAGAATGACGGATGACCGCAGACGGTAGACCGAAGTTACTAAATCCCGACCCCTAAATCCAGAATCCTAAAATCGCCATTTTACCATTTTTCTATTTGACCATTTGGCTTAGATTCTTCGAATCTAAAAACCCCCTTGGCAAACTCGAAAAATTGATTAATATACTTTGTATAACAAAGTACTTTGTTATATTTAAATTTAATGGTGGGTTTTTATAAAAATAAAAGAGCTTAAGAGGGAGGATTATTATGGATTGTAAAATTGTTTTTCTTTTGTTGTTTTCTTGTTCTTGTGTTTTGTATGGTTTTAAGCAAAATGCGATAGGGTTGAGAAATTTGAGTTCTGAAGTGCATTACTTCTTAGGGGAGGGTGATCTTAGCGAACTATCGTTTATGGGGGAATATGATAAGGGTACGCCGGAATTAAAAAGTACGAGTACAGCAGTAAATTATTCTATAGGGGCAACGTTTCTTCCGAGTGTGCCGATATTGGTTTGTATGGCTATGGATGATGTACCCTTTTCTTTTGCTGCAGGTAGTTTTATTTTATCTGTTTCGGGGTTTGTTGTTGGTCTTAGTGCGGGGCATTTTTACGCAGGTAATAGAAGTAGAGGTATGGCGTCCATTGGTTTTAGGTCGATCTGTGCTGGAGCTGGTCTTGTCGGGTGTTATGGAGCCATGGCTTCTTTATTTTCGGAAAATTGGGATAATGTAGGACCTTTTGTTACAGTTGCTGTTATTTCAGGTGTAGGTATTTTAGGATTCGCTTTATTTGATATTGCTACCTGTCCTAAATCGGTAGAAAAATACAACAATTCAATTCGTGATCACGGCGGATTTCACCTAACCCCTGAGATAGATGTAAAAGATAAAAATTATGGATTATCGCTTGTTTATGAGTTTTGATATAGCAAAGAAAATACTTCGCATTGAGTCATGCGTCTTGAGCCCGGCGCCATAATCCAAAATAAAACCCAATCCACACACCACCAAATTTATCTCATACAGAGACACTGAGAACACAGAGATTATATTTCTTTTGACGCACGACTCGCGACACAGGACTCACGACTGCTTTAGATTCGTTGAATCTAAAGCCCCCTTGACAAAAGATTGAATAGATGTAATAATTTTCCAATGATATAAGTAAGGAGGTTTAAATGCCTAAAGTTATTTATGATTATAGTAAATGTACCGGTCTTGCTGATTGTGCTGAAGCTTGTCCGGTAGAGATACTGGAAGGCAGCGGAAGCGGAAGATGGTGTAAGCCTGTTGATGATGAGGTCGCGAACAAGGAAGAACTTGACAAATATTATGAAGAAGTTGACCCTAATGATTCTTCGAAACTCGTATTGACTTTTGATATGCCTGAATGTATTGAGTGTCAGGCTTGTGTTGCTTCCTGTTCTCTAGGCGCAATAGAGATAGAATCAGATTAATTTCAGTCTATTAGTGAATTAGTTGATTATTTAATTGGTGAAACTAGGATTTGGGATTTAGGATATGGGATTTAGTAAAAATAACAAAGAAAAATCTTGTGTTAATCTTGTGTAATCTCGTGGTTAAAATGTGGTGTGTGGTGTGCTTTGTGTCTTAGTGCCTTTTTGGCAAAATTTGAGTAGTGATGGGAATTCATAAATTGAATCGTAGTATTATAATTTTTTTTCTCCTTATTTTTTCTTTTCAGTCTTTAGCGGGTACTAAAGGTCAGATTGAAGGTAGTGTGGTTGACGCGAAAACGGGTAGGTTTTTATCTTATGTCAATATAATTATCGTTGGAACCAGCCTGGGAGCGGATTGCCAGAGCGATGGCTCTTACCACATAACAAATATTTCTCCCGGTATATATGATATTCAGGCTAGAGGTATAGGTTATCTGCCCTTAACTGTAACGGGTGTTCTTGTAGAAGCGGATCATAGTACCCAATTGGAGCTTGAACTGTTTGCCCCCAGAACAATAAAAGCTAAAGATGCAACAATCGAGGCAGAAAAAGAGATTATTAATATGGATATGTCTTCGAGAAGGTATTGTTCGAATATTGAAGAGATAATAGAAATTCCTCTGGTTTCGGACATTGAAGATTATCTTGCTTTTTACTCATTGCGGGAGAGATTGGGATACATGGAAAGAGAAAACCCCGACATTTTGTATATGACTGATGGTTTCCCCGTGTTAGATAACAGGCTGAATTTCTCAGTATTGATGCCGCCTTTGTCTGCCGTTTCCAATGTTGTCGTGTTTGATGGAGGCTTTAGTGCCGAGTATGGGAATGTAAGTTCTTGTGTAGTTAATGTTATAGAGAAAGAAGGGGGTAGAGATTCATATCATGGCTCGGCTAATTTCGGGTACACTTTCCCTCATATGCCGCATCATGGGAGTAGTATTTTTAGCCCTTATAACGTTCACATTCGTCCGTTTGTTGATACGACAGATGGTTTATGTTGGAATGGCACCTCCGTACTGCCGGAAGAAGAAGCGGATGATTACGAATCCTTTGAAGGCTGGATTCAGTATGCGCAGGATAGGGAAAACCAAGGAGATACTCTAAACGCCAATGAGTGGAGAGATTTATTTATGTATGTGTATAGAACCGAAGGCAGTGAGAATCTTGGTCAGATTCCCGGAAGTTATGGAGATAAAACGGGATACGTGATTGATTTTGGCTTTGGAGGACCTTTCCCGGGAGTAAATATTCTAACTTTTTTTGTTTCGAATGTAAGGAAAGTAGAACCTTTTTCCCTTCCCGTAACAAGAGAAAATTACGTTATGAATAAAACGGACTGGAAGATAACTTTTCATCTAAAACCTGAGATAAAGCTTAACATAAAGGGTTTATTCGAAATTATAGAAACCGTTACCAGTGATTCAAGGGAAATATACCCGGATGGTAGAATCTGGGCGCAGAGTGGTGATATTCTTAATGATGTGGGGAGAAAGGATTTTATGTACTGGGTAGATGCTTTGAATCCTTATAATATTAGAAGATATGGATGGGGTTTTGATTTCAGTCATTCTCTTAGTCCGTCCACATTCTATAATCTAAAGATGTTTTACTCACGGTTTAGACATTCGTCAACCCCTATTTGGGAAGAGGCGGGATCTGATATAAATTTCAGGGATACAACAGATCTTATATCTTTTGGGAATATAAGCATACCGAGAGAAACACCCTTTGGTTATGAAAGCTTCGCAGGTAATAATTGTTATTACAGCGATTTACTACCTGCTGGTTTCCTGTTCAGTAACTACGGAAGAACTCAAGGAGATACTTCCCGGATTAACACTATTAACTTTAGTGCTGAAGTAACTTCGCAGATTACCTCCAGGCATCAGCTTAAAGGGGGAATCCAAATCAATCATGATCAAATATATTCACATTTGTACAGTGGTATTTCCGGAGCAACGGTAGAAATTGCTGATGAAGTACTCTGGAGTGTTAGCCCTATTCGGGCGGGATTTTATGTGCAGGATAAATTCTCTTTTGAAAAATCATATACTAAACTCGGATTAAGATTGGATTATTATAATTTGGGAAGGAACAATGCTAAATGGAAAATAAGTCCTCGATTGGGGATATCTACGCCGATTAGAGAGTTTGGCAAAATTTACTTCAATTTTGGTTATTTTTATGAGTTGCCCGAATCCGAAAGGCTTTATGGTGAATATATAAATTATATAGATTCCATTGGATACCGTGGTAATTCCCAATTGGATTTTCCGGAAAAGATTTCTTACGAATTAGGCTTTGAAAAGAGTCTTTTCGATCAGTATTTGTTTAGCGTTTCTGCTTATCACAGCGATTATGATAACCAAATAGGTGAAGTGAATTTTGATGATAGTGTTGGAGACATTCCTTATAGCACTTATGCTAGTAATTTTTATGGAGACATGAAAGGATTTGAAATTTCTCTGAGAAAAAGATACGGGAGACATTTTAGAGGTTTTTTGAAATATAATCTTAGCACAGGTTCATACAAAGGATCGGGAATCGATGATATCCCGATAAGGACAAAAAGCTCTCTTCGCCTTCTTTTAACTTTTGACACATCTGATGATTGGGGAAAGGTACTAAAGAACATTTCAAGCAGTATTCTTTATACGCGGATGGGAGGTGATTATTTTAGTTACGACCCCTATGCGGATGACCTTTTTTTACCTCGTGATCCAGCTTACCTAAACAATCTTAAATGGCAGGATGAAGCTTACTGGAATTTGCTTTTGAGTAAAGATATATCGTTACGTGGTTTTAAGTTTAATTTTTATGCGGAAGTTAACAATCTTTTTGATTCTAAATATATAACTAATGATAATTGTTTCAGGGTTGATTCTACAAATACTGATAAGTTAGAGTATCTTCGTTCCCTTCATCTTCCCATGTATAGAGAGGAAAGATATGCTTTGGATACTCTTCTAATCGGCGGAAATGATAGGGTTGGAGAAGTTGATAAGAGCTATATAGATAAACCCGATTTCGAATATTTGTACTATACCAATCCGAGATTTTTACGTTTGGGGGTAAGGGTTGATTTTTAAATTAGCCACAGATTCACACCGGATTACCCAACCACACCACAATCTTTATTTCTTTTTTAAAGCTAATAGCTAAAGGCGAAGAGTTAAAATCTGAGTTTAGCAACTAATTTCACGAATAGCGTGAATCTTTTTATTGTGTTTAACTGGTATCTGGTACCCGGAACCTACTCTGACGGTTTATATAACTTCATACTCCGGAGTCCGGATTTCATTACTATTTTCCTTAACCGAGAGTTGAATATAAAATGTGATTTTAAATTTTTCGAAAATATGTTTCTTCTTAATGTTCTTGTTTTTTTATGGTAGCGTTTTTCGAAGTTGTCCGTTGATTCGCGCAGTACTTTCGCCAGAATTAGTGCACTTCTGAAAGCATAACTGATGCCTTCGGCAGAGCTTGGGCTTATCCAGCCTCCAGCCTCACCCAATAGCGCAATACCCTTTGTGCCGGTGGAGAGTTGACGTATCCTTACGGGTCGCATAATAAGTGCTCCTTCTCTTTTCATAGCCTTACCAAATTTAAATCCATAATCTTCAAGCTTTTCTTTCAGAAGCAAAAATTTTCCTGATGCCTTATCGTTCGGATTTAGAGCCGCTCCGATAATCAGATGTTTTCCCTTGGGAATTGTCCAGCAGTAATAATCGGTAATTTCCGGGTCGAATACTGTGGAGAAATATGGTAATTTGCTGTTATCGGCTTCGACCCATTCCTGAATCGCGAAATATGGTCTTGAAGAATTATGCTTTGAGATCGATTGCTTATGTACCAGAGAAGATGCCCCATCTGCACCTATTAAAATTTTAGTTTTATCTATATAAGTGTTATTTCTATCGTTAAATTTTATTTTGAAACTGCCGTTTTCCGATTCGTATGATTTGAATTGACAGCCAAGTCTTATATCAACACTTAAAGGAATCATTGATAATAGCCAGCGGTCAAATTTCTGTCGGTTCATGTTGATATAGTAGCGCTGATAATATCTTTCCAGACCCCGCTGGGTATCGATTGCCCTGACAACAAAAAGTTGAGGTTCGACCAGGACGTTTTTGGGTAAGCCCAATCCTAATTTTGACAACAGCATCTGCGCATCGGGAGCAAGAAGCCCACCACAGCACTTTACCGATGAAGCTTTTTCGGGAGAGGAGGTTAAATTCCTTTTATCGATTAAAAGGACCTTATATTTATCCCCAATTAATCTTGCAAGGGTACATCCTGCGGGACCGGCACCTATAATAGCTATATCATACATAAAATTTATTCCTCATTAAAAAATATTTAGCAAATTCAATAAGTCAAGGGGTGTTGCTTCGCAACAGTCACGAGTCGTGCGTCATGAGTCTAGCGTCAAAACAAAAAACAGAAAACATAAAATCAGTGTTTATCCGTGTTAATCTGTAACTAATTGATTGTTAGAACGTTAGGAGGTTGGAAAGTTAGGAAGTAAAAACAAAAAAATCTTTGTGCTCTCTGTGTTTTTTGTCTTTTTCTCTGTGTTCTCTGTGGTGAATTTAGGTCTTAGGTCTTGGGTTTTAGGTTTTAGTTTAAAAGACAAATAAAAAAATGGGGAGTGGTTGGGTAATCTTGTGTTAATCTGTGTAATCTGTGGTTTTTCTTTAGGATTTGGGATTTTGGGGTTAGGATTTAGTTGAAAAATAAAGATTTGATTTTCCCTTTGTGTCTTGCTGCCTTCGTGGCTAATTATTAAGTGTTTCCAGAAATTCAAAAATAGAATCACGTGGTACCGAAATAGTTAAGGTTTTCTCTTTATAAGAAAATTTAATTTCTTCAATAGTTGAAACAAATTTTTCTATTTGGGCTTTGCTGATGTCTATTTTTATTTCGCAGGTGAAATATTTTATTCCTTCGTCTATTTTTGTTATTCCGGATGTTTCGGCGAGGATTTTAATCCTTGCCCATTTTAATATTCGCGTAACATTGGAAGGTAATTTTCCAAATCTATCCTTTGTTTCGTTTTCTATTCTTGTTATTTCTTCTAAGTTCCCGGCGGATGAGATTTTTCTGTATAATTCTATTCTTTCATCTTCTTCGGATATATAATTCTTTGGTATATAAAAAGAGCCCTGAAGGGAAACTTCCGGCTCTTTCCTTTCTTCTATTTTTTCTCCCTTTGCTTTCTTTATTGCTCCGTTTAGGATTTTCAGATATAGTTTATATCCTATATTAGCGATATGCCCATGTTGCTCCTGCCCTAGGATCTCGCCGGCTCCCCTTATTTCCAGATCCTTAAGGGATATCTTGAAACCTGACCCTAACTGGGAATATGTTTTAATAGTGGATATTCTCTCTTTTGCTTTACCTTTTAGTTCTCTTGATACAATTAGATAGCAGAAGCCCTGTCTTAGAGAACGTCCGACTCTTCCCCTTAACTGGTGTAAGTCCGATAAACCGAAATTCTCAGCTTTATCTATTATTATAGTATTGACATTAGGTAAATCTAATCCTGATTCTATTATCGAGGTGGAAAGCAAAAGATCGTATTTGTGATTGAGAAAATCCGTCATTCTTTTTTCCAGAATTTCCGTTGCTAACTGTCCGTGACCGACAACGATTCTAACCTCAGGTATAAATTTTTCTAATTTTATCCTGATTGATTCGATACTCTCAACTCTATTGTGTACAAAGAAAACCTGTCCGCCTCTTTCTGTTTCTCTTAATATGGCATCCCTGATTTTTTTCTCATTCCAATGTATTATATTAGTTATTACTCCTCTTCTTCCTTGTGGTGGTGTTTGTATAATTGAAAGGTCTCTTATTCCGAGGAGTGAGAATTGCAGTGTGCGGGGTATAGGAGTTGCACTCATAGAGAGAATGTCGATATCCGTTCGCAGCTCCTTTATTTTTTCTTTCTGCTTAACTCCAAAGCGCTGTTCTTCGTCGATTATCAATAGACCCAGATCTTTAAAATCGATTTTTTTATTGAGAAGCATATGAGTGCCGATTATTATATCACATTTTCCCGATTTGATTTTCTCAAGTATTTCCTTTTCTTTTTTCTTTGTAAATCTTGAAAGCAGCTCAACGTTGACAGGGAAATTTTTCAGTCTTTCTTTGAAGGTACGGTAATGTTGTTCTGCAAGAAGAGTCGTTGGGGCTAGCAGTGCCGATTGTTTAGACTCATTTACAGCCTTAAATGCGGTACGAAGGGCAACCTCGGTTTTGCCAAAGCCGACCTCTCCGCAAAGGAGTCTATCCATTGGCTTTTCTTTTTTCATATCCTGGTAGACTTTTTTTATGGCTTCTTCCTGATCAGTTGTTTCCTGGAAGGGGAAGGATAGTTCGAGTTCTCTTATCAGGGAATCATCGCCCACGTAGGCGTGACCCTTTGAGATGGTTCTCTTTGCGTAAAGCAAAAGAAGGCTCTGTGCATACTTTTCCAGATCTTTTTTGACTCTTCTTTTTTTTGTTTCCCATTTGCTTTTTGAGAGTTCGGAAAGTGTTGGTTCTTTTTCTCCCCCGGATATGTATTCTGTAAGAAGCCTGGATTTTTCTACCGGAATGAGTACTCTGCTCTTGTTTTTATATTCTACTACGAGGCATTCCCTTTTTCTCTTATCTATATCTATTATTTCAAGACCTTCGAAGCGCCCTATACCAAAATCTTCGTGTACGATATATTCTCCCCGGTTGAACCCTTTTTCCGTTTTTAAATAAATTTCTTCTTTTTTTGTTTTGTGTTTCGCTCGCAGGGCTCCGAAAATATCTGCTTCTGTAAACACAGCGATTTTTGCCTTTTCTATTAAGAAACCTTTTGATAGAAAAGCGTCTAAATATTCTATTTCAGGGAATTCACTGTCAAATAGATCACGAAGACGATATATCTCACCGGGGGTTCCCGCGGCAATAAAGATACGATATTTTTTAAGAGATTTTAATTCTTTTTTAAAATACTCAAGATTTCTATTAAAAGAGATTGCAGGAATATAAGGTATGGATTTGCCTGTGGAATCGAATTTTACATCTACTTTAAATTCGGGAGTTTCCGCTCCTATTTTAAAGAATTCTGCAAGCGCCTTGGCAAGTGATTTGCCCGAGCCTTTCTTAATCAATAAAGTTGTATTTTTAATTATTTCAGTGGACAATTGATTGCTGGGATTGAAAAATCTAAGGGACTCTATTTTTTGTTCGGTGAGTTCTATTCGCAGGGGACTTTTATGATTGGAGCTCCATACATCAACTATCCCTCCCCGGTTTACATATTCATTCTCTTCGTAAACACGATTTCTGCGGGTCAGTCCGCCGTTTTCAAGGGATGTAAGTAACTTCTCTAAAGAGATATTGTCTCCCAGGGCAAGGTTGATAGGGAGCTGCTCGGGAATTTTTAGTTCGATATTCTTTTTGTCAAGAATTAAAATATCAAAATCTTTTGAGGCGGTAATTGCCCCTATCCGGGTTAGATTTTCTTCCGTTAGGGTAAAAACTTTATCGAAGAAAAACTCTGCATCTTGTGTAACTTTTAAGGGATCTTCTTCACTCAGGAGAACCAGAGGGATTTTATCTTTAAGTCCATAAGCCAAAAGAAGTTCTCCCGGATAAGAGGGAGGGTTGAATATCCTCTTTTTACCAATTTCTTTTTTTAAAAAATGGTATAATTCACCTTTGAGCTTCACAAAGATAGGCCCAGAAAGCCCGCGAAGCCAAGAAATGCGAGTCCCATAAGTGCGGCAGTTACGAAGGATATAGGAAGCCCTTTGAGAGATTCGGGGATAGGAGCGTTTTCCAATCTTTCGCGAATTGAACCGATAAGGACTATTGCAAGGAGAAAACCTAAACCGCTGCTGATAGCAAAAACAATTCCTGATATAAGACTGAAATTGTTGTCTATATTTAGAAAGGCTACACCGAGGATTGCGCAGTTGGTTGTAATAAGAGGTAAGAATATTCCGAGTGCGGAGTATAACCCGGGTAATTGCTTCTTAAAAAACAGCTCAAGGAATTGGACAAGAGAGGCAATAACAAGAATAAACACAACTGTTCTAAGATAAATTAAATTTAACGGCATAAGAATATATTGAAATAAGAACCAGGTTATAACCGTGGCAAGAGTCATTACGAATATAACACTTATACCCATAGATCCCGCTGTTTTCATTTCTCTTGAAACGCCGAAGAAAGGACAGAGCCCCAAGAATTTCATTAACACTATATTATTAACCAGAAAAGCAGAAAGAAATATCAAAAATACATTATCCATTATTTCTTTCTCCAGTAGTTGAAAAGCCCCATAAGGAGTGCAATAGTCAGAAAACCGCCCGGGGGTAGAATCAGCAGGATTACTGAGGACTCGGCAAAAGAGGAACCGAGAACTTTTATTCCGGGGAAAATTCCGGGAATATTAAGCCAGATACCCTGCCCGAGGATTTCTCTGATAGTTCCCATTATAAAAAGTACCAGGGTAAATCCGATTCCCGCGCCCAACCCGTCCATAAGCGAGAGGTGCACGGGATTTTTGTAGGCGAAACCTTCGGCTCTTCCAAGGATACCGCAGTTTACCACGATCAGAGGAACAAAAACTCCCAATTGAGTGGAAAGAGGAGGCAGGTAGGCTTTTAGAGAATAATCTATCATTGTTACAAATGAAGCAATTATTATTATGAATATCGGAATCCTTAAATTGCCGGGGATTATTTTTCTTAACGAGGAAATGAACAGGTTAGATAATATAAAAACGAAAGTTGCTGCAAGGCCCATTCCAATGCCGTTGTATGCCGAGGTGGTTACGGCAAGTGTAGGGCAGAGTCCGATAGCCAGAACCAGAATTATATTATTTTTAATTATGCCGTCTATAAGAGTGCGTTTTATTTCTCCCTCCATTTAATATATTTTCCGTAAGTAGTTCTTATTTCTTCCCTGATTTTTTCTGCAATCCCCTGGATTTCAGACGTGAATTTTAATTTATGTATATTTTTCATTAAGATGCTTTCGAATCTCTTTTCCAGAGCTTGCTTTAAAGCTTTGCTTTCTTCGGATGTTTCTTCCTTTTCCGTTTCCGGATTTTCAATAAATATCGATATTTTCTTAATTCTCTTATTTTCGGTTTGTGTAAGAAAGTGAAAGACAAAAGAAGAATCCTTAATTTCCGAAAGATATATAAAACTATTTAAAGTTTTCCATAATTTGTCAGGTATGATTTCTTCGAGTGTTGAATCCGAAGATTGTTCTAAAGTTTTTAAAGAGGTTTTTAAGAATTTTTTAAATTCATATCGAGGCAGTAGTTGCTCATATTGTTTCAATCCTTCTCTCACCGCGTCAGTAGCAGCTCTGGATGAGATGGTCGCGGAAGTTATCGCGTCTATTTTTCCTTCCTTTTTATCTTTTGTTAACCATACTTCATCGCCGATGAGATCCTTGAATTGATCCAGAAATGCAACTTCCGCGATTTTCATACCCAGTCCCGGTGTTTCCGAAAGATCCTCTTTTGGTATTTTTACTCTTATGATTTTTCCGATCGAGTCGACTCCTACAATCGGTCTTATTTTACCGGAATATCCTTTTTTCTCGGACCTAAAAATGAGCCCCACATATTTTTCTTCTTTGAAAACTTTCCATAAAGTATCTACCTTTATTTCTTCGAAGCGAACCGATGGGTCGATGAATACTTCGCTCAATGATTTTTTCAATGCTTCTTCCTTGTACTTAGAAATTACCGGCGCTGTTTGTTTATAGACGAAAGAAAGAAGAAAAGCGGAAGTTATACCTACTAAAAACAATACCAATACTTCTCGAATCTTTTGTGACATCCTTACCTCCCGAATATTTTTTTCTCGGATATTCTGTCGAGAAGAGGTACGAACATGTTCATAATTAAAATGGAATAAGAGACACCCTCAGGATATCCACCCCAGATTCTTATTAGAACGCAAATTATTCCTCCGCCAATACCGAATATCCATCTACCTTTTACTGTTACCGGAGATGTCACCATATCTGTTGCCATGAAAAGGCCTCCAAGCATTACTCCGCCTGAAAGTATGTGAAAAAGCGGAATTGACGGTGTTTTACCTAAATAATATAAGATACCTGAGAAAGCAAATACCGACCCAATGTAACCAAGAGAGATTTTCCAATCTGCGTATTTTCTTACAAACAGATAGAGCGCGCCTACAAGTAGAAGAATTGTTGAGGTTTCGCCGATACAGCCTCCCACCTTTCCGAAGAAAAGAGCTTTAAGCATATAAGATGAGTTTAGTGATTGTGCTATCGACTCGGTAGGATGTACTTTTAGCAAAGTTAGAGGAGTTGCCTGTGCTACGCCGTCAAGGGCCTGTGAAGGTAAGCCGGATAGGGTTCCATCAAACGGAGTTTTCCAATTTCCGGCCATTAAGCCTGGCCAGGAAGCCGTTAGAAATGCTCTTCCCGCGAGGGCAGGGTTGAAAATATTGTAGCCTAAGCCTCCAAAGACTTCTTTTACTACGAAGATAGCAAAAGCAGACCCTACTACGGGGAGCCACCAGGGAGAATTCGGGGATACATTGAAAGCTAAAAGCATTCCGGTGATAACAGCGCTTCCATCCGAAATACTGATTTCTCTTTTTGTTATTTTCTTAAAAGTATATTCGGTTCCCACGGCTGATAGTATTGAAAGTAAGGTTAGTAGTATGACTCTTTCTCCGAATATACTAATAGAATATATGAAGGCGGGCATTAAGGCAGCTACGACACTCCACATTATCTTTTGCGTGTTGGTTGTAGATGTTATATGAGGTGCCGGGCTAATATTCAACATTATTTACTCTTTTTTGTTATTCTGTTTTTGGCAATCTTAAATTGTTGTGTAAGAGGAATATTTGCAGGGCAGCAATAGGAACAACTGCCGCATTCCATGCAGGATAGGATTCCCAAATCTTTTGCTTTTTCCAATCTGTCCATTTCTATATATTTATATAATTCTGTGGGTATTAATTTCATTGGGCAGGAATCTACGCATGCGGCGCATCTTATACAAGGTGCAGGTTCCTTTTTCTTGAATTCTTTTTCGTTTTGAATAAGAATTCCTGTGGTTCCTTTTAGAACGGGAGCGTCCGCGCGAGATTGTGCTATACCCATAAGAGGCCCGCCGTTTATAATTTTCGAAATCTTTCCGATAGGACCTTCAGTCAATTCAATCAGGTATTTGAAAGGTGTTCCGATGGGTGCAAGGAAGTTTGATTGATGTCTTACGTTCCCTGTTAGAGTAACAACTCTTTCGAAAAGAGGTTTCGTGAGGTATACTGCTTCATAGATTGCAAAGGCTGTTCCAATGTTCTGAACATAAGCGTTTGTATCGAAAGGTAAGCCTCCTTCAGGGACTTTTCTGCCAGTTACAGCATCAATTAGCTGTTTTTCTGAGCCCTGAGGGTATTTGGTTTTAAGAATTGCGAAATTTGCCCAGGGAAATAGTGAGGCGGAACTTTCCATATTTTCGAGCGCGTCGAGTTTATTGGACTCGATTGCAATCCAAACATTTTCGGGTTTTATTATTCTTCTTATTATATCGACGCCCTGCATTATTTCTTCTGCTTTTTCCATCATTAATCTGTAATCGCTTGTTAGATAAGGTTCGCACTCAATTCCATTTATTATTAGATCTTTTATTTTTTTGTTGGGAGGTATTTGTAATTTAAAATAGGTCGGAAAAGCAGCTCCGCCCATACCTACGATACCGCTATCCTTTATAATACTAATAAGCTTTTGTTTGGGTAGGTTTGTTGCTTTTTCTCTTTTTTTTTCTTTAAAGGGTTCGGTATTTTCTTTGTTTACTTTTATTCTCATTGCTTCCTTCATGCCGCCAAGGGGGTGAGGGTATATTATCGTCCCCATATAGGTTCCGTTTACAGGAGAGTGAAGAGGCACTGATAATTTTCCGGATGCGTTTGCTATTTTTTGCCCTATTCCAACTTCTTCTCCCTTTTCTACGATTGGTTTGGAAGGAATTCCCGTATGCTGGGATAAATGAAGATATAAAAAATCGGGTGGATCGATTCTTTTTATTTTGGAATTTTTAGATTTTTCTTTGTAGTCGTATGGATGTATTCCACCCTTAAAAGTCAGGAGTTTCAAATTTCATTTCCTTTGAAGTTGATTTTACTGCCAATTTACTCCCTATCATTCCTAAAGTTATTCCGAAGATTATCGTACCTATTATTATAAAATTGTGTGGAAAATAAAATTCAACGAAAAATTTTGAAGTTACCTGGTAAATTAAATATAAAAGACCTCCGCTCATAACTCCTGCCGCACCGCCTTCTATTGAGCCGGCAAGAATAAAAGGAGCGTGAATGGTCTTTTCTGTGGCTCCGACGAGTTTCATCACTTCTATAGTTCTCTTTCTGGCAAGGACCGTAAGACGTACAGTGTTCGAAATTACAAAAACAGAGGCAAAGCCAATTACTATTCCCAGGAGTATATCAAAGAGAAATAAAATTTTTACGACTCTGTCTAATCTATTAATCCAGCTTTCTCCGTATTCTACGGTTATAAACTCATCAAAAATTTTTATTTTTTCAGATACTTCTTTTACTTCTTCAGGAGAAGTATAGCCGTCTTTCAATTTTATGCTGAAAGAAGCAGGCAGAGGATTTGATTTTACTGCTTCGATTAAACTTGGAGCGTCCTTTATCTCCTCTTGAAATTTGCTTAATGCTTCTTCTTTGCTGACATATTCTATACTTTCCACCCCCACCATAGATATAAGTTTTTCCGATAGTTCTTCTATTTGTTTTTCAGGTAAATTTTCCCTTAAAAATGCGTTTATTTCAACTTTTTCCCTTGCGAGTCTTATTATACCGAAGAGGTTGAAGGTGCCCCAGAGAAAAGCGCCAAGTAGAAAAAGAGAAAAGAACATTATGCCTATGGCTATAAAGGTCATAACACCATTTCTTCTAAGTCCGATTAAAGCTTCTCTAAGTGAAAACATTTTATGTTTTTACTATTTGCCCCTGCTCAAGATGCATGAATTTCCCTCCCATTTTCCTGGCAAGTTCTACACCGTGAGTAGCCATTAAAACTGCAGTTCCTGCAGTATTTACTTCCTGCAGGATTTTGATAATATCCTCTGAACCTTCCGGATCGATATTTCCGGTAGGTTCATCAGCAAGAAGAATGAATGGTTCTCTAACCAGTGCTCTTGCAATAGCTGTTTTCTGTTGTTCTCCCCCCGAAAGAGTGTAAGGAAAATCATTTCTTTTATGCGATAATCCTACAAGAGTCAATGCCTTCATTACTTTTTCTCTCATTTTTCTGCCCGATTGACCTGTAACTTCAAGTGAGAAAGCCACGTTTTCATAAATCGTTTTATCTTTTAATAATTTAAAGTCCTGAAAAATAATACCTATTCTTCTTCGCAGAAAAGGTATTTCCTCTTCTTTTATAGTTGATGATAGAAAACCGGCTACAGCTACTTCACCTTCGTCCGGGAAAATATCCATATATATAAGACGAAGAAGTGTGGTTTTACCTGAACCGGTTTGCCCGGTAAGAAAGAGAAAATCACCTTTTGCTATTGATAAATCAACGTTTTTTAGAGCGTACCAGCCCTTTTTGAATCTTTTGCTAACATTCCTTATTTCAATCATTTCTTTTTGTTGCTTGTAAAATTATATGAACCGTGTCTTTTGTCAAGGTGTGTTTTAGCCGCAAAGCATACAAAAAACACGAAAAAAAACATTTACCACAGAGAACACAGAGAAAAAAAGAACACACAGAGACCAAAGAGAGAAAATATGTAGTCGTTTAAAACCCATCCTTACCCCGACAATTTAGGAACAACGAATAACACTAATAACACAAATATAAACAAAAACAGATACTTTTTCTATATTAATAAATTATAATTATTTTTAATTTATTTGTGATATTTGTGCGATTTGTTGTTAAAAAGTGGGTTGTTGGGTGGAAAGACAATAAAATCTCTGTGTTCTCTGTGGTAAAATATTCCGGTGTGGAGTTGTGTGGGCTCTGTGGTTTAGGTTTTTTAACAAAAACAGTGCTCTTGACAGTAATGGATGATTAGCTATATTTTAACAAAATAAGCGGAAGTGGCGGAACCGGTAGACGCGCTGGGTTCAGGGTCCAGTGGTTAATAGCCGTAGGGGTTCGAATCCCCTCTTCCGCAGGTATTTTGAATGTTTTTTCGAACTCCCATTCCCACCTACACCCCACACCAAACTTTCCACCCCATGCTCGCCCGCCTCGCCCGATGGCGCTCGGCGACCTCGCTTTGAAGGCGACCGCCCTTCCGCGGATGCTTCGCCAACTCCGTCGGCTCGCCCCGCGGAATAGGCTCGGTGATTATCGAACCCTTGGATGTATCTCTCCGGCAAATAGAAAATGTCCAAAGAGATTTCGTCAAGTCCATAAGATATGGACTTGATAAGACTTTGAAAAAGCTGGGGTCGCTCGGTGGGGGCAGTTTCGCCAATCTTTTTTGAAAAATATTTTAAATTTTCTAAAACAATTCCTGCTTCAAACTTTTCTTTTTCTTCTTTTTGAATTGAAAGTTGTATCCCCTCTAAATCAAATTCCAAAACCTTTTTCTTGTTTTCGAGATTCTCGATTTCCTTCCTAACGGAAGGAAATCTCCGGGTCCCCACTTCCGAAAGAATATCGATAAGATTTTGGAGTTTATTCCCCACCACCCTTAATTCATCGATTTTCTCTTTTTCCTGTTTTTTGAGGGGGCTTATCTTTAGTTCGTCGTTTTTGTTTGTTCTCTCGACAATCTTGTTTATCGCTTTTTCGTCTTTGCTTATTTCCTTTAATTTGTTTATAACAAAATCCTCGATTTTTTCCGCGTTCACGGATTTAATCGTACAGCAATCCCACTCGTGTCTGTAAGTTCGTGTGCATCTGTAATAGTGTGTATATCTTGGGGTAACTCCGTCTTTTTTTCTGTTCTTTGTGTAGGTCGGTGTCATTCCTGAACCGCAATCACTGCACTTAAGAAGACCCTGCAAAAGATAATTATATTTAATTTTTGTTTTATTTCTGTATCGTTTCTTTCGTAGACTCTGAGTCTTTAAAAACATTGCTTCGGTTATTATCGGTTTATGAATGCCATCGTGCAAAATTCCATTGTAAGAAGTCTTGCCGTAATAGAGAGGATTTCTTAAAATATTATCGATTGTGTTTTTAGCGAATTTCTTACCTTTTCTTGTTTTATATTTTTCGTTTATTCTCCTTCTCGTTTCGGCAAGTGATTTAGTCTCTATAAATATTCTGAACATCTCTTTTACAAATTTAGCTTCTTCCGGATTTATAATAAGTTTTTTACTTACGTTCTTATATCCGTAAGGAAGAGCGCCACCATTCCACATTCCCTTTTTAGCTCTCTGTAGCATTTTATCTTTTGTCCTTTCTGTTACGAGTTCCCGTTCAAACTGTGCGAAAGTAAGCATAATGTTTCTTAAAAGTCTTCCCGAAGGAGTCGCCGTATCGAAATGTTCGGTTATGGAAGTAAAAGAAACTCCGTGATTTTCAAAAAGTTCAATCAAAGCGTAAAAATCTTTAGGCGATCTTGTCAGTCTATCGATTTTATAACAGAGAACGTAATCGATTTTTCCGTCCACAATATCTTTAAGCATTCTGCCGAGAGCGGGTCTTTCGATATTAGCCCCGGAATATCCGGGGTCGCTATAGATTTGATAAAGTTTAAGCTCTTCCTGACTTTTGATGTAAGATTTTATTCGTTCTTCCTGAGCCTCACAGGAATTATATTCCTTTTCAGCTTGCATGTCAGTTGATACTCGTGTGTATATTGCGCATTTCATTTCTCTTGCAATTTCCCCTCCTTTAATTTATAATAACAATAAAATGATAAGAATATATTCTAACAATATAATGATAGTAATGTATTACTATAAGTCAATAGGTGATTATGCTTTCTGAAAACATTAAAATATTTAGAAACCAAAAAGGCTTATCGCAAGATAAACTCGCAAAGCTTGCGGATGTGACGCTGACCACTCTTGTTAAATTAGAGTCTGGAGCAAATGACAATCCAACAATAAAAACTCTGAAGAAAATAGCTGATGCATTAGAAATTAGCATAGACGAGTTAATTGCTCGTAAGATATGATGGTTGTTTTCGCATGTTATTACATCACTAAAAAAGGTTGACAAGCAAAAATTCCTTTTTATAATAAAGAATGAGTTTTAAAACTATCCAAATTTCTGAGAAATAGATAGTTAAAGGAGATGATTAATTTTGGAAGTAAAAATTAATAAAATACAACTTTTTTTATATAGTCCCGTAATCTTAATAGAAAATAAAGCGAAAACTGCAACCAAGATCAATGAAATTTCAGGAGAGATTTTTAACGGTGACATATTAATGATACCATTGCCGGAAGATGCTCCTTCCGAAATACCAAGAATGTTGTTGAAATCGAAGGACGAACATTTTAACTTGCAAATATCAAAGGATAAAGTTGCTTTTATATATCAATATATAAGTGATAAAGAAGAAGCAATATTTCCCAAAAAGGGTCTATATGAAAAATTTATAAAATTCGCTAAATATTTTAACGAACATTTAAATGTGCAATTTAGAAGGAGTGCGATGGTTACAAATTGGACAGTAGATTTAGATAAAGATGGTGCAGGTCTTTTAAGGGAAAATTATATTAAAGATAACATAAAAATAAATTCTCCAAATAGAATAGAAATAAGATGGCTTAACAAGAAGAAGGTTAAGAATTTTGCTATGAACAGATGGGTTTTTATAAGCGCCGGTAATGAAGTGGAGCATCCAGAAAAAAACAGTTCGATTTCCTTCCGAATAGACATAAATACAGATGCAAATAAAAAATACGATTTTTCAAAAGAATCTTTAATTAATGTTTTTCTTGAGGAATGCTCTAATATTACAATAGAAATTATAAAGAACCATACAGAGGAGATATAGAATGTTAGCTACAACTACAGAAATTGAAAACACAATGACCGCATTTCCTTTTATAGGAAAATCTTTTTGGGGTCATGATTTCGAAATTAAACTACTCCCCAAAAAAAAGATTGGCATATCAATCAAGGAACAGGAAAAACTTCTAATTTGGAGTAATTTTTATAAAACAATAGAACAATATCTATCATGGGAAACTTTTTTCGATGCGTATGAAACTTATTCTACAGGAATAAATATATTGGAAATCCCTGATTTGCTTGGAATCCAAATTTTTACAAAATACTCTTTTGATGTTCTAACGCCAAAAGAGAAAAACAAGGAAGAAATAGAACAAGAAGCCTTAATGGAAATAACAGCTATTTTTGGGAAGTTTAAAGATGTCCAATCTATATACGTAGAGAGATTTAGGGAGGAATTAAAGATTATGATTCTTCTTTCCGTAAATAAATACAATTATGATCTGATGGATGAACTCTTTGATGTTGAGTATGAAATACGAAAGAAATATTCGGAGATTGTTTTTGAATTCTTTTATCCTCCAACGGGAATAAAAAAAGAAAAAGATTTTATCCATCCCGAAGCGGAGTGTATATTTTCTAAATAAAAATATGGCCGACTATGATATTCACTTTGCTCAGGCAGAACATAATGAAAAGTTATCAAGAAAATTAATAAACGAACCTCCCTTCCATGATTGGAGTATTACTGCCGCTTTTTATGCAGCCATTCATTATATAGAGTGTTGGATTTTTAATAGAAAAGAAAAACATTCAGAAACAAGCATACCTGTATATAAAAAAGGAAGACAAAAAGGGAAATTCATGTATAGTCCTCATGGTTGGAGAGAAAAATTGGTTGAGATGCATTCATCAAAATCTACATTTAAAAGTCTGAGGAAGTTAAGAGAAGCAAGCGAGACAGCCCGATATTTAAGTCTTACGAAATTGGGATATGGAAATTGGATTCCTTCGCCTGCATCCGATTATTTTAGTCCTTCAGATGCATTAAAACTTATAAAAAACGATTTATCAGTCTTAAAAAAGGAATTACATATAAAATAATATAGTTTAATCTTCGAAAATCTCGAAAACAAGAAAAAGGTTTTGGAATTTGATTTAGAGGGGATACAACTTTCAATTCAAAAAGAAGAAAAAGAAAAATTTGAAACAAAGATTGTTTTAGAAAATTTAAAATATTTTTCAAAAAAGATTGGCGAAATTGCCCCCACCGAGCGACCCCAGCTTTTTCAAAGTATTATCAAGTCCGTATCCTACGGTTCTTCCGAAATTTCTTTGGACATTTTCTATTTGCCGGAGAGATACATTCAAGGACTCGGAAATCACCGAGCCTATTCCGCGGGGCGAGCCGACGTAGTTGGCGAAGCATCCGCGGAAGGGCGGTCGGGGTCAAAGCGAGGTCGCCGAGCGCCTTCGTGCGAGGCGGACGAGCATGGGGTGGAAAGTTTGTTGTGGAGCGCAGGTGGGAATAGGAGTTCGAAAAAACATTCAAAATACCTGCCCATTCCGTACAAACTTCGAACTCTCCGTATGACATTTAGAAATACTATCTTTCAGACGACTTAAAGCGACTCTGCCCCCCACCCATACGGCTTGCCGCCCGCAATGCGGGCTGCCTTTGGCTTCGCCCTCGCTATCGCTCGGACGAAAGCCTTAGACTGGCTTGCAACAGCAAGCGCAAGCCGTCTTGACCCCACCCCAGCAGTCACAGTCGGTCGGCTTCTTCAGCCCCTTCGGGTCTTCCGCAACGCCCTTTGCCTGCCCCGTTAGAAAGTTTACTTTTCAATGGGGTGTGCCTGTTAACAGTAAAAAAATTAAGAAAAGAAAGAAAAAAATCGCCCAGAGATG